>JGI25131J35506_1000108_pt1 | contig 23716 bp, 18 predicted proteins | sample ETNvirome_2_1000_FD_35506 | JGI IMG/M metagenome (IMG submission 35506) | reverse complement strand
GCCGGTAAGGGTGAAAGGGTGCGGTAAGAGCGCACCGCGCGCCTGGCAACAGTGCGTGGCATGGTAAACCCCACTCGGAGCAAGACCAAATAGGGACCCAANGGCGTGGCCCGCGCTGGGTNCGGGTAGGTTGCTTGAGCGCTGCGGTGACGCAGCGCCTAGAGGAATGACTGTCCACGACAGAACCCGGCTTATCGGCCGACTCCCCATTTCCATGAAAGGCGTGCCAAGCACGCCTTCCCAAATTATGTGTGAGAGTAACATGCCTTCTGCTGACGCTGATCAGGTCACCCGTTTTCGTCATACCAGCGTTTTATTGGAAGGAGCGGTAGATGCACTGGTCCATGATTCTGAAGGTATCTACCTAGATGGTACCTTTGGCCGTGGCGGTCACTCCCGGTTAATTCTTTCGCGCTTAAGCGAGCAGGGTCGCTTGTTGGCCATGGATCGCGACCCGCAGGCCATTGCCGCCGCTGCTGAGATAGAAGACTCCCGTTTCCACATTACTCAGCGTGANTTTGCTCACTTGGCTGAATTTGCCAAAGAGCAGGGGNTCTACGGCAAACTCTCTGGTGTTTTGCTGGATGTGGGCGTCTCATCCCCGCAGCTTGATGATCCTGNGCGCGGTTTTAGCTTTATGCGCAACGGCCCGNTAGATATGCGCATGGANCCCACGCAAGGGGAAAGTGCCGCCGAGTTTTTGGCGCGAGCCAGTGAAGCCGATATTGCCAACGTCTTTAAAACCTACGGTGAGGAGCGCTACGCCAAGCGCCTAGCTAACGCCGTGGTGAAACGACGCGTGGAGAAGCCTTTTACCCACACGGTGGATTTGGCGGAGGTGCTGAAAGCCGCCCACCCAGCATGGGAAAAAGGTCGGCACCCGGCGACCAAAGCGTTTCAGGGGCTGCGTATTTATCTTAATGGGGAACTTGATCAGCTGGATGCCGCCTTAGAGGCAGCGCTTGAAGCGCTAGCGCCGGGCGGTCATCTAGTGGTCATCAGCTTTCACTCCTTGGAAGATCGCCGTGTGAAGCGGTTTATCCGCCATCATGTGCGCGGTGACACCCACTTGCCACGGGGTGTGCCCATTCGTGATGATCAGTTGAATCGTCGCCTTGAAGCATTGGGCAAAGGCAGTCGCCCGAGCGACGAGGAAGTGGATGCTAACCCCCGCGCGCGTAGTGCCGTTATGCGGGCGGCCCGTAAGCGAGGCTAACAATGAGCATTGAGCGGCTAGAGCATTGGGCTTCCACGCTGAGGGCGGAGTGGCCGTTTAAACTGCGCCTTCGCCTGTGGCCCATCACCATGATTGTGCTGTTTTTTGCCTGTTTATTGACTGGCTTAGCAGTAGTGACCACCACCCATATGACGCGGGTNCAGTTTGCTGAGCTTCAGCGGTTAGAGCAGGAAGAAAACCAGCTCCAGACCGAGTGGGGCCAACTGCTGTTGGAAGANGNGGCTTGGGCAACGCCAGCCCGCATTGAACAAATTGCCACGGAACGGCTAGAGATGCGTATTCCTGACGTAAATGATGTCGAGGTGATTCGGCCATGAAGCGTGAAGGTCGGGGAGGGAAGTCCCGCCAATATCCTATTGCGCCGCCGCTTGCTGGTGGGCGCTTTTTCTTTATTTTGTTAGCAGTTGGTCTCGCCTCTGCCATTTTGATTGGGCGAATTACACTGCTACAGGTGATTGATCGCCCATTTTTGCAGAGCCAGGGTGATGCCCGCACGCTGCGCCATGAAGCTATTCCTGCTCACCGCGGAATGATCACTGACCGTAACGGCGAGCCACTGGCAATATCCACGCCGGTCGTGACGCTTTGGGCGAACCCTCAAGAGTTNCCTACAGACGCCATCCAGCGTGTCATGCTGGCGCAGGCGCTGGGGATGTCACTGGATGACTTCGAGTCCCGGGTGGCGCGCTACAGTAGCCGCGAATTCATGTATTTGCGCCGACAGATGACCCCAGACGCTGCGCAGCGCATCCTCGATCTGCGCACGCCGGGTGTCTATCCACAGCGTGAATACAAGCGCTACTACCCGGCTGGAGAGGTGGCGGCCCAAATACTCGGCGTCACCAACGTAGACGACGTCGGTCAGGAGGGCTTAGAGCTCGCTTATCAGCCCTACCTAGCGGGTCACCCGGGGCAGCGTCGTGTCATCAAAGACCGGCGCGGTCGGCTGGTGCGAGAGCTGGGCGTGATTCGTGAAGCGCAGCCAGGCGGAGAGCTGACCCTGGCGATTGATCAGCGTATCCAGTACATGGCATATCGCGAATTGCGCGCTGCAGTGGCTGAACATCAAGCAGATGGTGGTGTTTTGGTCATGATGGATGCCCGTACAGGTGAAGTCCTGGCAATGGCCAATCTGCCGTCTTACAACCCCAATAACCGAGCGGGCTTAGATCCTCGTGGTTTGCGTAATCAAGCGCTAGTGGATGTATTCGAGCCTGGTTCGGTCATGAAGCCGTTAGCCATGGCAGCGGTGCTTGAAAGCGGTATTGTTGGCCGTGATGCTGTGGTAGATACATCGCCTGGATGGATGAGGCTTGATCAATTTACGATCCGAGACTTCCGTAACTACGGTGAACTGGATCTCGCGGGTATTCTTGAAAAATCTTCTAACATTGGGATGTCTCGCTTGGCTCTGCAGCTAAGCGATACGGCTATTTGGGAGAAGTATAACCAGCTCGGCCTGGGGCAAAGCCCCGGAACAGGCTTCCCAGGGGAGTCTACGGGCAATCTGCCGGCTCGGATTCAGTGGTCTAGAAGTGAGCGAGCAGCNCTCTCTTATGGNTATGGTTTATCGGTAACGGCCGTTCAGCTAGCCAGTGCTTATACTGCGTTGGCTAATAATGGTGAACGCTTACCCCCTTCGCTGTTAAGGTTGTCAGAGCCGCCCCAAGGTATCCCGGCCATTGAGCCGAGTGTTGCCAACGACTTACTAGAAATCTTAGAAACCTCGGTTGGCGCCTATACAGGTGGGCGACGTGCCCGTGTAGAAGGGTATCGCGTTGGCGGAAAAACCGGCACCGTGCGTAAAACGGGCCAGCAAGGCTACGCCACCGATGCGTACCGCAGTGTCTTTGCGGGGATTGCGCCCATTTCGGACCCGCGTATCGTGACGGTGGTGATGATTGACCATCCCAAAGCAGGCGAATTTTATGGTGGAGCGGTGGCAGCGCCGGTGTTCTCTAGTGTCACCGGTAATGCGTTGCGGCTACTGGATGTGCCGCCTGACTACGAGGTCGAATAGTGTTTAAGGAGATGGCATGACCATATGCCCAGACCAGTTATGGAAAGCGTTGCACCACGTCTGGCCCAGCGCCAAGCTGCCAGCATTGCCTGACCTGCCTCAGCAGCTCAGTTTAAGAACGGATTCTCGCGCCCTGGCCGCTGGAGACGTGTTCGTGGCCGTGCCTGGTAGTCAGCGCGATGGACGCGAATATATCGAACAAGCGCTGGCCAAAGGTGCCTCGCTGGTGCTGGCTCACACCAAGGATAGCGACATAGGGCTAGAGGAACGGGTGTTATTTCTCCCCCATCTTTCGCTACGCCTAGGCGAATTAGGTCGAGCGCTATTTGATGTTCCTCGTGGTCTGGAGGTCATTGCTGTTACGGGAACGAACGGCAAAAGTTCGGTGACTCACTATGTGGCCGAGCTAAGTGAGCAGTTAGGCACCCAAGCGGGTGTGATTGGGACGCTGGGCGTGGGTCGGCCAGGTAAGCTGCTTGAGAGCGGTCTAACCACGCCAGGCCCGTTGGCACTGCAAGCAACACTAGGTGAGCTAGCGCGTCAGGGCGTTAAGCGCGTTGCGCTTGAAGCCTCTTCTCATGCGTTAGATCAGCAGCGTTTGGACGCAGTCGATGTCAACGTCGCGGTCTTCACCAATCTGACGCGAGATCATTTGGATTATCACGGCAGTATGGCGGCTTACGCGGCCGCTAAAGCCAAGCTGTTTAGACGCACCGAGCTATCTCTTGCGGTGGTCAATGGTGATGATCCTCTCGCTAAGTTGATGCTGGCGGGCTGCGATAGCGATGTACGCGTACTAGCGACAGGTACCGATGAGGCAGTGACGCTGCGCGTTTTAGATTGGCAGCCCCATGCCCTTGGGCAGCAGGCGCTGATAGCCACCCCAGAAGGCGAAAAAGTCCTGCGGCTAGGGCTCGTGGGGCGTTTCAACCTGGATAATGTACTACTTGCCATGGCCGTACTTTACGGATTAGGTGAGCCGCTGGATGCGATCTTTGAAGCAGCAGCAGTGCTTTCTCCTGTGCCGGGGCGCATGGCCTGCTACGGTGGTGATAACGCCCCTAGCGTGGTGGTAGATTATGCCCACACGCCAGATGCACTGCAGAGTGCGTTGGGTGCTTTGCGTGCCCATTTGGGCAGTCAAGGCAAGCTATGGTGCCTGTTTGGCTGCGGCGGTGAGCGGGATACAGGGAAGCGCGCTGAAATGGCGAAAGTAGCAGAGCAACTGGCTGATCACGTGGTCGTCACCGATGACAACCCACGCAGTGAGTCTGCCGAGCAGATTCGTCAGCAAATCCACGCAGGCTTTGCCGGTAGTGTGCCAGTAGATGATAGAGGTGACCGCCGACAAGCCATTCTTTACGCGGTTCATCAAGCCGCTCCTGACGATGTNATTCTCGTTGCAGGAAAAGGTCATGAAACCTATCAAGAGATAGACGGAGTTCGCCACCCTTATCAAGATGNCGAGCAGGTGCTCCACGCCCTTGCCACACGGGGAACCCCCTNATGTGGGCGTTGGTAGAAGTAGCCGCCGCCCTTGGCTGCGATATCTCGGCTGAGAGCGCCAACTTGCCCATTTCAGCGGTAGTGACCGACACGCGTAAAATTGTGCCGGGCTGTCTATTTATCGCGCTAAAAGGGCCGCGCTTTGATGGCCATGAGTTTGTAGAGCATGCCAAAGAGCAAGGGGCCGCAGCAGCCCTGGTAGAGCGTGAGGTGGATAGCGCTCTACCTCAGTTGGTGTGCGCCGATACGCGGTTAGGACTTGGGCTGGTCGCGCGGGCTTGGCGTCAGCGCTTTATCCTGCCGCTGGTGGCGGTGACGGGTAATAGCGGTAAAACCACGGTAAAAGANATGACTGCTGCGCTGTTAGCACCGCTAGGTTGCGTGCTGGCGACAGCAGGCAACTTGAATAACGATATTGGTGCGCCGTTAACCCTGCTGCGCTTATCGAGCGAACATCAAGCGGGCGTTATTGAGCTAGGCGCTAATCATTTAGGCGAGATCGCCTGGACTAGCCAGCTCACTGCACCGCAGGTCGCTATTATCACTAACGTAACTGGCGCTCATGTGGGCGAGTTTGGCGGCATGGGCCAAATTGCTCAGGCGAAGAGTGAAATTTTCTCGGGTCTTAGCGGTCATGGTACTGCCGTCATTAATAGGGATGACCGCTACTACGCTTTTTGGGCCGCCTGTGCTGCCCCTCGGCAAATTGTAAGCTATGGCTTACATGACGATGCGGACGTTCACGCGAGGGCACTTTCCTGCGACCCCCAGGGGCGGTATGCTTTCACGCTTGTTGCGCACGGCCAAATCATGGGTGAAGTGCAGTTGCCGCTTATCGGCAAACATAATGTCAGTAATGCCCTGGCCGCATCGGCAGCAGCGCTAGCGCTAGGAGTAACGCCAGAGCACGTCGTGACAGGATTAAGCTGTTTAACCTCGCTTTCGGGGCGGCTAAGCGTGGTGCCGGGGTTACGCAATGCAACGTTGTTGGATGACACTTACAATGCAAATCCAGGGGCGGTTAAAGCTGCCTTGGACGCGCTCGCGAGCTTCCCAGCGCCACGCTGGTGTGCACTCGGGGCAATAGGTGAGTTGGGTAGTGAGTCCCAAGCTTTACATGCAGAGATTGGCCGCTACGCCGCGTCGTTAGGCATCGATACGTTATTAACGTTTGGCGAGGCGGCGCGCGCGGCTTCAAGTGCCTTTGGTCGCGGGCAACACTTTGACGATCACGAGACGCTTGTGCGTCATGTTCTTAATACTCTTCCGCCTAACACCACTCTGCTGGTGAAAGGGTCACGTAGTGCAGGCATGGAAACGGTCATTGCTGCGCTGCGTGCGGATGAAACAAGGTAAGCGCCGTTCATGTTACTTCACTTGGCGAATTTTTTAGCTCAATTCCAAACTGCGTTTCAGGTGTTCAATTATTTGACGCTGCGCGTCATTCTCGCCGCGCTCACCGCGCTGATGCTGTGCCTTTGGCTGGGGCCCTGGGTGATACGTCGCCTGGTCGAAGGGCAGATTGGCCAGGCCGTTCGCGACGACGGCCCACAGTCGCATCTTTCCAAAGCAGGTACGCCGACCATGGGCGGCGCCATGATCCTGCTGGCGATTGCGATCAGCACCTTGCTGTGGGGTGACCTGACCAACTATTATGTCTGGATCGTGCTGCTGGTGACGCTGGGCTTTGGCGCCATCGGGTGGGTCGACGATTATCGTAAAGTGGTTGAAAAGAACCCACGAGGCCTGCCTGCACGTTGGAAATATTTCTGGCAGTCGGTGGTCGGCCTGGGAGCCGCCATCATTCTGTACGCCACGGCCACCACGCCCGCCGAAACCAGTCTGCTCATTCCGCTGTTCAAGGACGTTGCGCTGTCGTTGGGCTTGTTCTACATCGTATTGAGCTACTTCGTCATCGTCGGCAGCTCCAACGCCGTCAACCTTACCGACGGTTTGGATGGCTTGGCGATTATGCCCACTGTGCTGGTGGCGATGGGGCTCTCTGTATTTGCTTATGCCAGCGGTAATGCGGTGTTTGCCAACTACCTGCATATCCCTTTTATCCACGGCACCGGCGAGTTAGCAGTATTTTGTGCCACCATCGCGGGTGCCGGTCTTGGCTTTTTATGGTTTAACACCTATCCCGCCCAGGTATTTATGGGCGACGTAGGTGCCCTTGCCCTAGGGGCTGCGTTAGGGGTAGTCGCGGTCATTGTCCGTCAAGAGATCGTGCTCTTTATCATGGGCGGTATTTTTGTACTGGAAACCGTCTCGGTGATCCTCCAGGTAGGCTCCTACAAACTAACTGGACGCCGCATCTTCCGCATGGCACCGCTACATCACCACTACGAGCTGAAAGGGTGGCCAGAGCCGCGGGTTATCGTGCGCTTCTGGATTATTACCGTGGTACTTGTGCTGCTAGGCTTGGCCACGCTCAAAGTTCGTTAATCAAAGAAACAGTAGGCGGCGCACAGGCCGCCTTTGGCGTATGGCAGAAGGAGCCACATGGTGCAGGTACCAAACGGATTTACGGTAGTCGTTGGGCTAGGGCTCTCTGGTCAGGCGATTTGCCGCCACCTTACCCAGCTGGGTAGGCCGTTTATGGTGGCTGACACCCGTGAAGCGCCGCCAGGGGTGGAGGCTTTTCGCCAAACGTACCCGGATGTTCAGGTGCATTGTGGCTCTCTGGCTGCTGTAGATTTTTGTCAGGCCTACGAGGTCGTGATTAGCCCAGGTGTAGATCCTCGCACGGCTGGTTTGGAGGGGCTGCTTGAGCGCCATAACCCTGCCACTGGCGAGCCCATGCTGGTAGGCGAAATCGCGCTGTTCAAACGTGCCGTGAAAGCACCCATTGCGGCCATTACGGGCTCCAATGCTAAGTCCACAGTGACGACGCTACTTGGCGAGATGGCTGCCGCATCTGGCATTAATGCCGCCGTGGGCGGCAATCTAGGTACACCCGCGCTTGATCTTCTGGCGCAACAGCCAGACGCCGACCTATACATCCTAGAGCTATCCAGCTTTCAGTTGGAAACCACGCCCTCTTTAGGCGCGGCCTCGGCGGCCTTCTTAAATCTCTGCGATGACCATCTAGATCGCCACGGCGATCTAGAGGGCTACCGACAGGCCAAGCAGCGTATTTTTATCGGCGCAGAGCACGCCGTGGTGAATGCTGACGATCCGCAAACATGGCCGGATCAGCCGCTAGAGCATATCGAGCACTTTGGGGTGCATACTCCCCGTGATGCTGCGTGGGGACTGGTCGAGCAACAGGGCCATTGGTGGCTAATGCAGGGCAAAACGCCATGGCTGTTAGCCGATGAGCTGCGTATAACTGGGCAGCATAATTACGCCAATGCGTTAGCGGCGCTGGCGATGGGGCGCGCATTAGGCTTTGATAAAGCCAGTATGTGCGGTGCCCTAAAAGCGTTTGTAGGCTTGCCGCACCGCAGTGAAACCATTGCCGAGCTAAACGGCGTTCGCTGGGTCAATGATTCCAAAGGAACCAATGTGGGCGCGACGCTGGCTGCCATCAACGGGATTGGCGCCACCCTGCAAGGAAAGCTGCTTCTTTTGGCAGGCGGCGTTGGCAAGGGGGCGGATTTTTCTCCGTTGGCTGCGCCGCTAGCGAATAGCGCTCGCACTGCTATTGTGTTTGGGGCCGATGCGCCGCGCCTTGCCGACGCGCTTAATGAGGCGATTCCGGTTGAGCGTGTAGAACACTTAACGCAAGCCATGGAGGTTGCTTTCGCCATGGCCAAACCCGGTGATTGCGTGCTGCTGTCACCCGCCTGTGCCAGTTTGGATCAATTCGCCAACTATCAGGCACGAGGTGACGCCTTTCGTCACTGGGTTGAGCACAAACGCAGCGAGTTGACGCCATGAGCGATGAATCTCTCAGTAGAGTACAGCGCCTGCGCGCTGCCTTAACGACCCAGCACCTGCCTTGTGATATCTGGCTGATTGTTGCGGTGGTGGCGTTGGCGGGGCTTGGCTGGATTATGGTCAGCTCTGCGTCGGTGGGGCTNCTGGAAAACAGCTACCACTACTCCCGTCAGCACGGCATCTTTCTATTATTAGCNATTGTTGCCTGCNTNTTTATGTTATGCGTGCCTTTGGAGCTGTGGCGGCAGAACGCAGCGCTTATTCTACTCGTCAGCATTTTTATGCTGGTGGTGGTGCTAGTTATTGGCCAAGAGGTGAACGGCAGTAAGCGTTGGATTTCACTGCCTGGGCCGCTGCCGAGTTTGCAGGTGTCGGAACTGGCGAAAGTGGGCCTTATTTTTTACATGGCGGCATTTATGTCGCGCTTTACCTACGAGCTGCGGCAGCGGGCGTTTACCATGTGGCGGCCATTGGCCGTGCTTGCCGTGCCCGCGAGCCTGCTGTTCTTAGCTCCAGATTTCGGTGGCATGGTGGTTTACGCCGTGTGTGTCATTGGCATGTTAATGATGAGTGGCGCCTCGCTGACCTTACTGCTCGGCAGTGGAAGCGTGCTGGGGGTTGGGGCGGTGATGATGGTAGTAATGGAGCCCTACCGCTTGGCCCGCTGGACAAGCTTTCTTGACCCCTGGGCCGATCAATTTGCCACCGGCTATCAGTTAACCCAGGCGTTGATTGCGTTTGGTCGTGGGCATGTAACAGGTACCGGTCTTGGCAATAGCGTTCAAAAGCTTCACTACCTGCCGGAAGCCCACACCGACTTTATTTTTGCNGTAGTGGCCGAAGAGCTAGGGATGATTGGTGCCATTTTAGTGGTGCTACTGTTTACTCTATTTATTGTACGCGCCATGTGGGTCGGCCGCCGCGCGGAGCTGGCAGGGCATCTGTTTGGCGCCTACGTTAGCTACGGCATTGGGTTTATTGTGGCGGCTCAGGCGTTCATTAACATGGCCGTAAGCTCTGGGTTGCTGCCCACAAAAGGGCTTACTCTGCCGCTAATCAGCTATGGCGGCTCAAGTCTGTTGGTGACGGGGATGATGATTGGGCTACTGCTGCGTGTGGATGCTGAGACTCGGCACCGCCCCCGGCGTACGCCCACCCCCTACCGAGCACGCCGAGAACCGCGTTTATCGTAATTATTCAAGGAGTCGTTTGTGGCGACGAACTCGCGTCGNCGGATATTGATTATGGCCGGGGGAACCGGTGGGCACGTTATTCCTGCGCTCTCTTTGGCGCATGCTTTACAGGCCAAGGGTGTCGACGTTGAATGGCTGGGAAGCCCGCGTGGTATCGAAAATCGGCTAGTGCCTAATGCTGGTATTATGCTACACACGATTGCCATTGAAGGGCTGAGGGGCAAAGGGCTGGCAGGCTGGTGCAAAGCGCCCATCAATCTTTCCCGAGCGGTGATGCAGGCGCGACGCATCATTAAATGCTTTAAACCTGATGTTGTGGTCGGCCTGGGGGGCTTTGCCAGTGGCCCGGGTGGGCTGGCGGCGCGGCTATCGGGTGTGCCGCTGGTCATTCATGAACAGAATGCCGTCGCAGGCCTCACTAATAAAGTGCTTTCGCGCTTGGCGACGCGTACTTACGCCGCCTTTGAGGATGCGTTTGGCAGTCGTGCAGTAGTTATTGGTAACCCCGTGCGTGAAGAGATTGCGGCGCTAGGCGAGAGCCCTAAGCAGGTGGCTGAGATGTCTAATAGGCCGCTTAGGCTGCTGGTTGTGGGTGGTTCGCTCGGTGCTGTAGCACTAAATGAGCGCCTGCCGCCAGCGCTTGCCGCGCTACCACCAGAGCGGCGCCCGGATGTGCGCCATCAAGCCGGTAAAGAGCGCGACGTAGCCACCGCCCAGGCATATACAGAACTTGGCATTGTGGCCGATGTTAGCCCCTTTATCGATGATATGGCGGCCGCCTACTCATGGGCGGATCTTGTGGTTTGCCGCGCTGGTGCGTTAACGGTTGCCGAGTTGGCTGCAGCGGCAAAGCCTGCGCTGTTAGTGCCATTTCCATTTGCAGTAGATGACCATCAGCGAGTCAATGCTGATGTGCTGGTGAAGGCGGGAGCGGCTCAGTGTGTCATCCAATCAGCCCTCACGCCTGAGCGCTTAACTCAATTATTAGACGAATTACTTCATCCCGACAGGCTGGCGGAAATGGCGTCTAAAGCGCGCCAAGCCGCTTATTTAGATGCCACCGAGCGTCTTGCAGCAGACTGTTTGGGATTAGTGAAGCAAGGAGAAACTGCGTGACCGATTCAGTGACTAACATGTCGCCGCAGGGGGCTCGCCCAACTGGCCCCGGTATGCGTCGTATTAAGCGGCTGCATTTTGTAGGTATCGGTGGTGCAGGCATGTGCGGTATTGCCGAAGTATTAGCCAACCAGGGCTACCAAGTTAGCGGTAGCGACATGAAAGCCTCCGCCGTGGTTGAGCGGCTGCGCCAGTGCGGAGTAAGCGTGGCCATTGGTCATGCTGAAGAGCATGTGCAGGGGGCCGATGTGGTTGTTGTCTCCAGCGCAATCGATGAAACCAACCCTGAAATACGCTGGGCACATGAGCACCGCGTGCCGGTAGTGCGCCGTGCCGAAATGCTGGCAGAACTGATGCGCTTCCGTCACGGTATTGCCGTCGCGGGGACTCACGGTAAAACAACNACNACTAGCTTGACAGCAACACTATTGGCCGAGGGTGGCCTGGACCCTACTTTTGTGATTGGCGGAAAACTGACGAGNGCAGGCGCCAATGCTCGTTTAGGTGAAGGTGATTACTTAGTCGCTGAAGCTGATGAATCCGATGCCTCGTTCCTTCACCTTCAGCCCATGGTATCGATTGTTACCAATATCGATGCTGACCACATGGCGACTTATGGCGGCGATTTTGAGCGCCTGAAAAGCACTTTCATCGAATTTTTGCACAATCTACCGTTTTATGGTCTTGCGGTGCTGTGTATTGACGATCCTCATGTGCGTGGGCTGTGTGACCAAGTTAAACGNCAGTTTGTCACTTANGGCTTTGATGAAGATGCCGACTACCGCATCGTTGATTTTTCTCAACAGGCGGGAGAAGTCTCGTTTACCGCTCTGCGCCCTGGTGATGCGGCACCGCTGGCCATTCGGCTCGCTATGCCGGGNCGTCATAACGCCCTCAATGCGATGGCGGCTATCGTTGTGGCCACTGACGCAGGCGTAAGTGATGATGCGATCCAGCGNGGGCTAACTGGGTTCGCCGGGGTAGGGCGACGCTTTCAAGTGCATGGACACTTTCCAGCACCTTCCGGCGGTGGCGATATCATGCTAGTGGATGACTACGGTCACCATCCTCGTGAAGTCGATATGGTAATCCAGGCAGTGCGAGCAGGTTGGCCTGATCGACGCCTTGTGATGCTTTACCAACCCCACCGTTACAGCCGTACGCGGGATCTTTTTGAGGATTTTGTGCGTGTGCTTTCTCAGGTGGATACCCTGGTGCTACTGGATGTATACAGCGCAGGTGAGGCCGTGCTGCCGGGAGCCGAAGGGAAAACGCTGGCGGGCTCTATTCGACAGCGTGGTGAAGTCGATCCGCTGTTTGTCGAGCACAAGCAGGAGCTGCCTGCCTTGTTGAATAATGTGCTACGGCCTGGAGATATTTTGATTACTCAAGGGGCCGGCGACGTTGGCGGTATTTCGATGCGCCTTGCTCAGGCAAAACTTGAGATGGATGAGGTGGCGCTATGAACAGCGGGCAAACCGGTTCTCTAGACCGCGTCGTAGTGGTTTACGGTGGCACATCGGCTGAGCGGGATGTTTCCCTGAAAAGCGGCGCCGCTATTCTTGCCGCTTTAAAACGTCAAGGTGTGGATGCGCTCGGCTACGACCCTAAAGAGGGTGGTCTAGCAGGGCTTGAGCGTCTGGCGCCTAGCGCCGTGTTTGTGGCGCTACATGGGCGTGGTGGAGAAGACGGCACGTTTCAGGGCGCGTTAGAGCTGCTCGGCGTGCCCTATACCGGCAGCGGCGTACTGGCATCTGCATTGGGCATGGATAAACAGCGCACTAAACAGGTGTGGCAGGCCGTTGGCTTGCCTACCCCTGAAAGCATCATGCTAAGTGAAAACGCTGATTGGGCGGCCGTAGTAAACCAGCTTGGGCTGCCTATGATGGTCAAGCCAGTCCATGAAGGCTCCACCTTGGGCATCAGTATTGTCAAAAGCCGGGATGAATTAAAAGCCGCCTACACGGCTGCCGCAAAGTTTGATGCGCGGGTAATGGCTGAGCGGTTTATTATCGGGGATGAATACACGGTCGCGCTCCTGGGTGATGACGTGCTGCCCGCTATTCGCGTTGAAGTGCCGGGTGGATTCTATGACTACGAAGCCAAGTACATTGCTAACACCACGCAGTACCATCTGCCCTGTGGTTTGTCTGAGCAGGATGAGCAAGCGCTGGCAGCACTATGTAAAGAGGCCTTTTTAGCGGTAGGTGGCGAAGGGTGGGGGCGTATTGATGTAATGCGTGACGCAGCTGGTAAGTGTTGGCTGATAGAGGTTAACACCGTGCCCGGCATGACTGACCACAGCNTGGTGCCGCAGGCAGCCGCCTACGCCGGGATCGACTTTGATCAGTTGGTCATGCGTATTTTACAGACCGCCGTTCAGCCGAGCATGCCGTAATGAGTAGCTGGGCAATAGGAGCGTTATGAAAAAACGCAACGCATGGCTGGGCGTTGTGCTGCTGGCGCTGCTACTAGGTGCGGGCGGCCGTGCACTGTGGCTATGGCTTGATCGTCCCATTGAGCGCGTGTCGATTCGTGGCGAATGGGAGTACGTTAGTGCTGATTACCTGCGTACGCAGTTAGCGCCGCTTGTGCAGGATGCAACGTGGCTATCGGCAGATCTAGGCGAGCTACGCCAGCGTGCGCTACGTATTGGCTGGCTGAATGAAGTGCGAATTTCCCGCGAGTGGCCTAACGCTTTGGTGTTTGAGCTAGTGGAGCAGGTGCCTGTAGCGCGTTGGAACGATGATTTCCTGCTTAATCCTGAAGGAGAGCCGTTTGCATTTGCGCCGTTAGATGCACCTGAAGGGTTGCCCGACCTCTCAGGGCCAGCGGGCAACAGTGAAGAGGTGTTGGCGTATTANCAGCGGTTGACTCCCCATTTTGCCAGTTTGTCGCTATCGCTTTCTCAGCTACGCTTAGAGCCTCGCGGTGCTTGGCGCTTACAGCTGGGAGACGGGGCCTGGGTCATGCTAGGTAGACGTCAGCATGGAGAGCGTTTGGCAAGGTTATCTGCTTCTTGGCAGCGCGAGCTTGCAAGCTTTAGTGAGCATATCCGCTATATTGATTTACGCTATCCTAATGGTGTTGCGGTGGCTTGGCATGGTGAAACGGATTTTCAAGAGCGTGAACAGCAAGAGGTCAATGAGTAACCGCTCGTGGCAATGTGCAAAAAGTAGGTAAATGTGAGTGGTTGCCAACGCCGAAAAACCTATGAATGGGGTTTAAATTGCTATCCAGTCCAATTATCGTGGGTGTGCGCTAGTCGTATTACGACTATTGTTTCTATACTATGTCCCTAGCGGTGATGTGGATGAGTTTTATTATCCTGTCAGCGGTTAGCTTGGTTAGATAGTGTTCTAGTTAAAGTTATTAAACGCAAATTGGTTATTGCGTTGGTGTTTTAATGCCAATTGGCAATACCTACCCTATTAAAATGACGGCAAGGAGATTTACCGACTCATGGCAGGCTCACCCAACGCATCCAATATGGTTGTCGGGCTGGACATCGGAACGTCCAAGGTCGTCGCGATAGTCGGTCAACCCACCGATGATGGGGGGATTGAGATTGCCGGTATCGGTTCCCACCCCTCGCGCGGTATGAAGCGCGGCGTTGTGATTAATATTGAGTCAACGGTTCTGTCCATTCAGCGTGCGGTGGAAGAAGCCGAACTGATGGCAGGATGCGACATCCACTCGGTTTATGTGGGCGTGGCGGGCAGCCATATTAGCTCCATGAATTCCGACGGCGTTGTCGCGATTAAGGAGCGTGAAGTAACACCTTCAGACATTGAACGGGTGATCGACTCGGCCCGCGCACGAGCGATTTCAGAAGGCCAGCGAGTGTTACATGTATTACCTCAAGAGTTTTCCATTGATACCCAAGGCGGCATCCGTGAGCCGCTGGGGATGTCAGGGGTAAGACTTGAAGCACAAGTGCACTTAGTAACGGCGGCCCAGAATGCTGTGCAAAACATTGAAAAGTGTGTACGGCGCTGCGGTTTAGATGTGGATGCCATTATTTTGGAACAGTTGGCCTCTAGTATGGCTGTGCTGACTGAAGATGAGCGTGAGCTCGGGGTATGTATGGTGGATATCGGTGGTGGTACCACCGATATGGCGATTTTCACAGAAGGTGCCATTCGCCATACAGCGGTGATCCCCATTGCAGGTGACCAAGTCACCAATGACATCGCGATGGCACTGCGAACGCCGACCCAGCACGCTGAAGAAATCAAGGTGAAATACGCTTGCGCATTAACCCAGCTTGCTGCAAGCGATGAGATGATTAAAGTGCCTAGCGTGGGTGATCGCCCAGCCAGAGATCTATCGCGTCAGGCGCTAGCGGAAGTGGTCGAACCTCGTTACGAGGAACTCTTTACGTTAGTAAGAGACGAATTACGTCGCAGTGGCTATGAAGATATGGTGGCTGCGGGTGTGGTGCTCACCGGCGGCACCTCGCGCATGGAAGGTGTAAGCGAACTGGCGGAAGAAATTTTCCATATGCCGGTTCGTATTGCCTGCCCGCAAAATGTCAGAGGCTTGGCAGATGTGGTTCGCAACCCTATCTATGCGACGGGCGTTGGTTTACTGCATTATGCACTGCAGGAAACTCGTCATGGGCAAGGCCTAGAAAGCCACGGGGGAGTCGTTTCGGCCCATAAAGGACGTAATGAGTTAGCCCGGCGTGATATCAAGGATGGCCATTCGGCGCTGGCAAGAATCAAAGGCTGGTTCAAAGGAAATTTCTGATAGGGCCGCAAGCGCGGTTCAGGAGNCGGGGCTTATGTTCGAATTGGTAGATAACGCACCCTCGAGCAGTGCGGTCATCAAAGTAGTCGGTGTTGGNGGCGGCGGTGGTAATGCTGTCAACCACATGGTCGAGAGCAATATCGAAGGCGTTGAATTTATCTGCGCCAATACGGATGCTCAGGCACTTAAACGTGTATCCGCAAAAACGGTGCTGCAGCTAGGTGGCGAAATCACCAAGGGTCTTGGTGCTGGCGCTAACCCAGAGGTGGGTCGTCAAGCCGCGCTGGAAGATCGCGAGCGCATTGCTGAGCTGTTAAACGGCGCCGATATGGTCTTTATTACTGCCGGTATGGGTGGTGGTACAGGCACGGGCGGCGCCCCGGTGGTAGCTCAGGTGGCTAAGGAGTTGGGTATTCTGACTGTTGCGGTCGTTACGCGTCCGTTCCCGTTTGAAGGGCCCAAGCGTATGCGCGCTGCGGAAGAGGGCATGAAAGAGCTCTCTGAGCACGTTGATTCCTTGATCACTATTCCCAATGAAAAGCTGCTATCGGTGCTGGGCAAGAATGCCACGCTATTGACGGCTTTTAGCGCAGCTAACGATGTGCTTCTAGGTGCGGTACAGGGCATCGCAGAGCTGATCACCAGCCCAGGTATCATCAACGTCGACTTTGCTGACGTACGCACCGTGATGTCCGAAATGGGCATGGCGATGATGGGTACAGGCGGCGCGACGGGTGAGAACCGTGCCCGTGAGGCGGCAGAAAAAGCCATCCGCAGCCCGCTGCTGGAAGATATCGATCTACATGGCGCTCGCGGTATCCTGGTCAATATCACGGCTGGGCCGGATCTCTCCATTGGTGAATTCAACGATGTGGGGGCGACGGTACAAGAGTTCGCCTCTCAAGAAGCGACGATTGTGGTCGGTACTTCAATCGATATGGAAATGTCCGACGAGCTGCGTGTGACGGTAGTGGCAGCAGGGCTAGATGGCAGCAAGTCAAAAGCAGCGGCTCGCGAACCTGCGCGTCGCTCTGCGGCAGATACCTCCTCTTCCGACTACCGCAAGCTGCAGCAGCCGACGGTCATGCGTCAGCAGGCCGCTGCACGCGCAGAAGCGCCGGAAGCAGCGCCAAAGCCGCGTCCAGAAAAACGTCGTTCAGCGGATGCTGATGACTATCTCGATATCCCCGCATTTTTGCGCCGCCAGGCGGATTAAACCGCGCTATCAGGCTCATTGAGGCAGCAAACGAGAGTTTTATTGGTTAAAACGCTCGTTTGCTGTTAAAGTGAACACTGTTTGATAACTTTCTTTCCCCCTGCGGACTGTGTAGCGTTAGGCTACGAGCCGCCGTCATCAGAGCTTGACCACTACCCATGATCAGACAACGCACATTACAAAACGTCATCCGCGCCACTGGAGTGGGTCTGCACTCTGGCAAAAAAGTCCACATGGCTTTGCGCCCGGCGCCGGCCAACACCGGCATTGTGTTTGTCAGAACCGATCTGGACCCAGTGGTACACGTGCCTGCCCGTGCCGAATTGGTGGAAGACACCATGCTATGCACAGCGCTCTGCCATGAAGGCGTNAAAGTCGCGACCGTTGAGCACTTGATGTCAGCCTTTGCCGGNTTGGGGATTGATAACGCCTACGTCGATATCAGTGCGCCCGAAGTGCCAATTATGGACGGCAGTGCCAGCCCCTTTGTGTTTCTGATTCAGTCAGCGGGCATTTTAGAGCAGGAGGCAGCGAAGAAATTTATCCGCATTAAGCGTCGGGTTAGCGTTACCGATGGTGATAAAGAGGCTACCTTTTTGCCTCACCAAGGCTTCAAGGTGTCATTTGCTATCGACTTCGACCACCCGGTCTTTGAACAGCAGAAGCAAACGGCGCTGATCGATTTCTCAACCACATCGTTCGTGAAAGAAGTCTCTCGTGCACGAACCTTCGGTTTTATGCGCGATTTAGAGTACCTTCGCTCGAACAATCTGGCGCTGGGCGGTAGCTTAGAAAACGCCATTGTGGTGGATGACTACCGTATTGTGAACGAAGGCGGCCTGCGCTACGAAGACGAATTCGTCAAACATAAAGTGCTAGACGCCATTGGTGACCTTTATCAGCTTGGTTACAGCCTGATTGGCGAGTTCCGAGGTGTTAAATCCGGCCATGCGCTGAATAACCAGCTTTGCCGGGAGCTGATGGCGCAGCCCGATTCGTATGAAATCGTTACGTTTGAAGAAGAGAAAGCAGTGGCGCCTATTTCCTATGCCGCTCCTGTCATGGCGTAATGAGGCATAAGGCAAAATGTTGGGGGAGTTGAGTTGATATAACGAAACGGCCCCCCACTTTATAAAGCATCGCTAAGGCGGTGCTTTATGCGTTTAAGGGGTCGCGTTGCTAAGGTTTTGGTTCTGTAGATGTAGAGCGCGCGTGAGAAGCAAGCCGCTCCAGAGCGTTTTTTAACGCGGGGTTGTCGGTGTCTTTGGCGCATTCGGCCAGGGTTTTGCCCGCATCATCTGACAGTGTGCGCGTGTAACGCTTAGGTGACTCGATCGGGCGCACTGGACGAACTTTGAGCGTAAACCCTGTCACGCCTTCAAAGCCCGGTAATTGGTGAAGCAGTGACAGTAGCTGCGACTGCTCGTAGCGTAGCCACGTTAACCAGCTGGCTTGTCCGCTGATCAGCGTAAGGCGTCCGTTGCTGAAGCCGCCGACGAAAATGTGCTCGCGCATCTCTTCAGGCAAATGGGCGCGAAGGTGGCGTTGCGCTTGATCAATTAAGCGTGATTGGCGCATTAGCTGTCCAACGCCGCCAGACTTGGTCAGCAGTTGGGCAATGGGCTGTGCGCGAGAACGCTTAACCTTTATACTCATCAACTTAATTCCTAGGGTGTTGCTAGTGACGTCGTACTGGCGAATACAAACAGCGCCTGTGATTGACCGCCAATGAAAAGAGCCTAACACGCTCGGGAGCCAGTCCACAGCATGTCATCAACGTCAGAGATAGTATCTGCTTCGCCAAGGCGTCAACGACGCTATGGCTTAGCGCGTTGGTGGCTGGCTGGCCTGTTGGTGAGCTGCTTATTGCCCGCTAGTTTACACCCTTCAGATGCATTGAGAAGCAGTGGCCGCAATGTCTGCATCTGCTTTTGGATGCCTGCGATGCTACGGGCTCAATCGCACTGGATTGCCAAGAAGCGCCGTGCGCTTCGTCGCTGGGCTAGTCGCCAAACGCGCCGATTGCCCAGCGTTTGCAGCCGTCCTCTATTACTACCGCTGATCACGCTTCGACTTGTTGCTGCCAGCGATGTAGTGACCCCTCGTGGCCCGCCCGCCGAACAACGCATTGGTTAACATTACGCCTATTTGCCTTATATAAGGGCGCACCTGGATGGGTCGCTCACGATGATCTGGAAATTTCATGATTAATAACTTGTTACGTAAAGTGGTCGGCTCTAAAAACGACCGTGAAGTAAAGCGCATGTATAAAAGCGTGCAGAGCGTTAATGCGTTAGAAGAGACCCTGGCGGGCCTAAGCGATGCGGAACTTCAAGCGAAAACCACTGAGCTGCGTCAGCGGTTAGACGATGGGGCGACGCTGGATAGCCTGCTTCCAGAAGCCTTTGCTGTCGTTCGTGAGTCCAGTAAGCGAGTAATGGGCATGCGCCACTTTGATGTGCAGATGATCGGTGGTATGACCCTGCACCGTGGCCGTATCGCGGAAATGAAAACCGGTGAAGGTAAAACCCTAGTCGCCACGCTGTCAGTCTACTTGAACGCATTGACCCGTAAAGGCGTTCACGTGGTAACGGTGAATGACTACCTCGCCCGCCGTGATGCGGAATGGATGCGCCCGCTTTATGAATTCTTAGGGCTAACGGTAGGCGTTATCTTTGCAGGGCAGACCGGCGAAGAGAAGCGCTATGCTTATCAGTGCGACATTACCTACGGCACCAACAACGAGTTTGGCTTTGACTATCTTCGCGACAACATGGCGTTTTCGCTGGAAGATAAAGTNCAACGCGGCCTGCACTACGCGATTGTGGACGAAGTCGACTCCATCCTAATTGATGAAGCACGTACGCCGTTGATTATCTCCGGCGCGGTAGACGAGAACACCGACCTCTACGGCATCGTGAACCGCCTCGCCCAACAGCTCGAGCAGGGTGAAGTCTCCGAAGATGACGAAGCACCGGTGAGCGGCGATTTCGTGCTCGACGAAAAGCAGAAGCAGGTGGAGCTGACCGAACAGGGTCACAATAAAGTCGAAGAGCTCATGCGGGCCGAAGGGCTGCTGGGTGAGGGCGAATCGCTCTACGCAGCGCAAAACCTCAACCTGCTACAGCATATGCACTCGGCGCTGCGCGCTCTCCATCTCTATCATCCGGACGTTGATTACATCGTTGCCGAAGGGCAGGTGGTGATTGTCGACGAGCACACCGGCCGTACCATGCCGGGGCGCCGTTGGTCTGAAGGTCTGCACCAGGCCGTGGAAGCTAAAGAGGGCGTTACGGTTCAGCGTGAAAGCCAAACGCTGGCGTCTACNACCTTCCAGAACTACTTCCGNCTGTATGAAAAGCTATCGGGCATGACGGGCACGGCGGATACCGAAGCCTTCGAATTCCGTCAGATTTACGGTCTTGATGTGATCGTCATTCCCACCAACCGCCCGCTGGCGCGTAAAGATCTCAACGACCTTGTGTACCTGAGCGCGGAAGAGAAGTACGAAGCCATCATCAAAGACGTGAAAACAGAGACCGAAGCGGGCCGCCCAGTGCTGGTGGGTACCGCCTCTATCGAAACGTCTGAGTATCTGGCGCGCCTAATGCGTGAGGCAGGGCTTAAATTCAACGTCCTAAACGCCAAGCAGCACCAAAGTGAGGCAGAAATTATTGCTCAAGCTGGCCGGCCCGGTGCGATTACCATCGCTACCAACATGGCGGGTCGCGGTACTGACATTATGTTGGGCGGTAACTGGGAAGCCGAAGCCGCGAAGCTGCAAAACCCTAGCCAAGCACAAATTGATGCGCTAAAAGCCGAATGGCAAAAGCGCCACGACGCGGTGCTGGAAGCTGGTGGCTTGCACGTGGTGGGCTCTGAGCGCCACGAATCCCGCCGCATCGATAACCAGCTTCGTGGCCGTGCAGGCCGCCAGGGCGATCCGGGTTCCACACGCTTCTTCCTCTCTTTGGAAGATAGCCTGATGCGCTTATTTGGCTCCGACCGAGTGAAGCGCTTAATGCAGGCGCTGGGCCTTGAGCGTGGTGAAGCCATTGAACACAAAATGGTTTCTAATGCGGTAGAGCGCGCTCAAAAGAAAGTGGAAGGGCGTAACTTCGATATTCGCAAGCAGCTGCTTGAGTACGACGACGTAGCCAACGACCAGCGCCGCGTGATTTACGAGCAGCGTAACGAAATTCTAGCGTCTGACGATGTCTCCGCCGCGGTGGTGGGTATTCGTGAAGAGGTGATGGAAGACGCGATTAGCGAGTACGTGCCGCCCCAGAGCCTGGCTGAGCAGTGGGACCTGCCCGGCTTGGAAGCCCACTTGAAAACCGAGTTCAATCTCGNCGCGCCAGTGACGCAGTGGGCCGAGGAAGACGAGCGCTTTAGCGAAGAGAAGCTGCGTGAACGTCTGCAAACCATGCACCGCGAGGCCTATGAGGCTAAAATCGAGTCCGCAGGTGCGGCATTGATTCGCCGCTTCGAGAAGCAGGTGATGCTCCAAGTGCTGGATACCCGCTGGAAAGAGCACCTGCAGTCCATGGACCACTTGCGTCGCGGTATCCACCTGCGTGGTTATGCACAGAAGAACCCCAAGCAGGAGTACAAGCGCGAATCCTTCGAGCTGTTCCAACATCTGCTGACCAATATCAAAGCCGATGTCACGCGTATTCTCAGCCACGTTCAGGTGCGTCAGCCAGAAGAAGTGGATGCCCTAGAGCAGAAACGCCGTGAAGAGCTTGCTCGTGAAAAAGCGACAGCCGCCAGCCNCCACGATGCGCCTGATGCCGGTACTAGCGAGACAGCGCCCGGGGTTGATGGCCGTCCGCTGCGCCGGGAAAACCCGAAAGTTGGCCGCAACGACCCCTGTGTGTGTGGCTCGGGTAAAAAATATAAGCAGTGCTGCGGCAAATTAAGCTAATCACGTATGGCGTAAGCGAACGTAGAGGAGAGAAACATGGCGGTGGGAAACCTTCCCTTTCCGGAATTGCCACCCCTCAGNGGGGTGCGCCTGGGCACTGCAATGGCGGGCATTAAGAAGCCGGATCGCCGTGATATGGTGGTGATTGAGCTACCTGAGACTGCCACTGTGGCGGGTGTTTTCACCCGCAATGCNTTCTGTGCTGCTCCGGTAGTGGTTGCCAAGCAGCATCTTGAGCAGTGCGCCAGTAGCGGCCTTGCGCCTCGTTATTGGTTAATTAATACCGGTAATGCCAATGCGGGGACGGGTGAGGCTGGCTTGCAAGATGCTTATGCCAGCTGTGCTGCTGTCGCTGAGCAGGCAGGTGTTGAGCAGGCTCAGGTGCTGCCGTTCTCAACGGGGGTGATAGGTGAGCCGCTGCCCATGGAACGCCTGCTGGCAGGCTTGCCGGGTGCGTTTGATACGCTGGCCGACTCAAGCCAAGCATGGCAGCAGGCAGGTGAAGGTATTCTAACCACCGACACCCGCGCAAAGGGAGCCACGGTGACCGTTGATATTGGCGACCATCAGGTCACCATCAACGGGATTACCAAAGGCTCGGGCATGATTAAACCCAACATGGCCACCATGTTGGGGTTTGTGGTCACCGATGCGGCGATTGAGCAGCCCTTGCTCGCCACGCTACTGCGAGAAACGGTGGATCGCTCGTTCAACTGCATCACTGTGGATAGCGATACCTCTACTAACGATGCCTGCATGTTAGCGGCGACCGGCACGGGCGCGCGTATTGAAAGCGACGAGCACATTACCGTTTTCCGTAACGCTCTGCAGCGGGTGATGACCGAACTCGCCCAGGCGATTATTCGCGATGGCGAAGGGGCGACCAAATTCGTCACACTACAGGTGAATGAGGCCAGCACTCGCCAAGAGGCGNTGGATGTGGCGTTTACCGTAGCTCACTCGCCTCTAGTAAAAACCGCGCTCTACGCCTCGGATGCCAACTGGGGGCGTATTTTGGCGGCGGTGGGTCGAGCGCCGGTTGAGGCGTTTGATGTTAGCCGGGTCGTGATTGACTTAGGCGATGTGCGCCTAGTGGAGAACGGTGGCCGCGCCGGTAGCTATACCGAAGCGGCTGGCAGTGCCGTCATGGCCGAGGAAGAGATCACAATTCGCATTAATTTGGGGCGTGGTGACGAGTCCGCTACCGTGTGGACCTCGGATCTCTCCCATGACTATGTGTCCATCAACGCGGATTACCGCAGCTAAGGCTGCGGCAACGTGCTAACGCAGCGAGATAGCGCCGTGCAATATAAAGGCGGCGCGCACAAAGTGGATAAGACGTAATGAGTGTAATGGTAAAACGACGGGTTCATGTCGCGGCAGCTGCGATGATCAGCNCCGATCAAAAGCACGTGCTGATCGCGCGCCGGCCTTCCAACGTCGATCACGGCGGTCTTTGGGAGTTTCCCGGTGGCAAGCTAGCCCCTTATGAAACTGGGCTGGAAGGCCTTAAACGTGAGTTGCATGAAGAGTTAGGCGTTGAGATTGTTCGTGCCCAACCGCTCATTCGCGTTCACCATGAGTATCCTGATAAGCACATTCTGCTCGATGTGTGGCAGGTGCATGAGTTTGCTGGCGAACCGTTTGGTCGTGAAGGACAGGCGGTGCGCTGGGTGCCGATGAATGAGTTGGTGAACTACCCATTCCCAGCGGCGAATCTGCCCATTCTGCGTGCGGTGATGCTACCCACCGAGTACTTGATTACCGGTGAAGAGTCTGACGATGAGCGCTTCGCGTCGCTGCTGGAGCGCGCTCTGCGCGAAGACAGCATTCGCCTTGTGCAACTGCGTGCCAAAAGCTTAGA
>JGI25131J35506_1000102_pt1 | contig 24840 bp, 19 predicted proteins | sample ETNvirome_2_1000_FD_35506 | JGI IMG/M metagenome (IMG submission 35506) | reverse complement strand
TTTGAAATCAGCTTGACGTTTGTCTTCTGATTGAACACCAAAAAATGCCGCAACGACACTTTGTAATGCACTAAAGAATTTTTTCATGCGATTTAGAACGTNGAGCCTAAACCGCTAACTTTNTTTGATTCTTCGCTGCTAGTTAACAGTTCAAGTAAATCTAAGTAATGAAATTGAGCACTACGGCTATCGCCCGTTATCCACGAAAACCAACCCGTTTCTTTATTAGTTTGAATACATTGATTAGTCGAAGACGATACAGTAATCGTATTGCATTGACAGTCTGATGTGGCTGCTAGAAATGTATCTTCATCATTTGAAGAAAGTGATACAAAAGCAGTAACTGAAAGTGCGGACGCGATTAAGATCCCAGTTTTAAAAGCACGCATTGTAATAACCTTTGTTTGTGTTATTTAGATAAGCATACATAAAAGTTGTTCAAATAACAAACTTAATTAATGCTGAATTAGATGATTTTTTAGTAAAATTAGCAGCTTGAAGTAAATGAAATGTTTNATTTTTGTTTGTTTTTAGTTGTTATTAAAAAAGAGGTTATACGCAATGGGNTCGTTCTTTTTACCTAGATTCAATAGTCTAAAAGNCTGACTCTATTATTTTGTCGGGCGCTGCGCTTTCGTGCCGGTGTTTAAATCAGCTAACGATTGGGTTACATTAAGCGCACTTTCATTGCTGTAGCAAATTTTAAGGGATCTCTCATGCTGGAAACATTACAAAAGTATTTAATTGCCCCGTCTATTTTATCGGCCGACTTTGCGCGTTTAGGCGAAGATGTCGATCGCGTCTTAACCAGTGGTGCTGATGTTGTACATTTTGATGTAATGGATAACCACTATGTGCCAAACCTGACCTTTGGCCCCATGATTTGCAAAGCATTACGTGACTACGGTGTTACCGCACCGATAGATGTGCATTTAATGGTGAAGCCGGTTGACCGCTTAATTCCTGATTTTGCTGAAGCTGGGGCNTCAATTATTAGTTTTCACCCAGAAGCCAGTGAACATATTGACCGCACCTTACAGCTAATTAAAGATTGTGGTTGCCAAGCGGGATTGGTGTTTAATCCTGCAACCAGCCTGAGCTACCTTGAGCATGTNCTCGACAAAGTTGATGTGATCTTATTGATGTCGGTAAACCCCGGTTTTGGTGGTCAAAGCTTTATTCCACATACCTTAGACAAGTTACGTCAAGCGCGTAAAATTATTGAACAATCAGGTCGAAATATTCGCCTTGAAGTGGATGGCGGTGTTAATGTGGATAACATTGCAGAAATCGCTGAGGCAGGAGCCGATATGTTTGTTGCCGGTTCTGCTATTTTCAACCAACCTGATTACAAAGAGGTGATCGATAAAATGCGTGCAGAGCTAGGAAACGTTAATTCATGAGATACGATGCTGCCTTTTTTGACCTCGACGGCACATTAGTCGACAGTGTTTATGATTTGTATATTGCCATGAATTTAACGCTAACAGATTTAGCGTTCCCAGTGGTCACACAAAAATTAGTGGAAGGTTGGGTTGGTAATGGCATAGAAACGCTTGTTAAGCGAGGCTTGAGCGGTGATATGCAAATAAGCGAGCATTTAGATGATGCGTTGGCACAGCAAGCTATCACTCTTTTTTATCAGCATTATGATGAGGTTGTTGGTGATTATAGCGCGCTTTATCAGCACGTTGAGACAGGTCTTGCAGCGCTGGCAAGCATACCCAAAGTCATCATAACCAACAAAGCACGCCGCTTTACTGAAAAACTACTTGATAANTTGGCACTTACTCATCATTTTCAGTTTATTGTTTGCGGCGATGATATGACAAAAAAACCATCAGCTGAACCGTTACAATTTGCTTGCAGACAACTTAATGTAAGCCCAGAAAAAGCCATTATGATCGGTGACTCTAAAAGCGATGTATTAGCAGCTAAAGCTGCTAATGTTGATGTTATCGCGCTCGGTTATGGTTATAACCAAGGTGAAAACCTTGCTGATTTCAATCCAGAGTACCTCTGTGATAATTTCTTAGATATAATACCTGTTCTTACGCAAAGGTAAGTGCATTTTAAATTTAGTCTTATTAGTTTAGTAAAATAAAGGAACATCATGAGTAAACCAGTAGTGTTAAGTGGCATTCAGCCAACCGGTGGTATGACAATAGGCAACTATGTTGGCGCTATTAACCAGTGGCTTAAGCTACAGGAAGACCACGAAAGTTTCTTTATGCTGGTTGATTTACATGCCATTACTGTACGTCAAGATCCTGAGCAGCTGCGCTCACGTGTTTTAGATGGTATTGCATTGTATGCGGCGTGTGGTATCGACCCTGAAAAATCTGCGTTATTTGTTCAATCTCAAGTGCCAGAGCATGCTCAGCTTAGTTGGGTTTTAAACTGCTATGCGCAAATGGGTGAGCTTAACCGTATGACGCAATTTAAAGACAAGTCATCAAAGCATGCTAATAACGTAAACGTGGGCTTATTTTCATACCCTGTATTACAAGCCGCTGATATTTTGTTGTATCAAGCAGATCAAGTGCCAGTAGGCGAAGACCAAAAGCAGCATTTAGAGCTTACTCGTGATATTGCGACGCGTTTTAATAACCTGTACGGAGACGTATTTAAGCTTCCTGAGCCATACATTCCTGAATTTGGTGCACGTGTAATGAGCTTGCAAGACCCACTAAAGAAAATGTCTAAGTCAGATGAAAATCCAAACGGCTACATCATGTTGTTAGATGAACCGAAGAAGATTGAAAAGAAACTGAAAAAAGCCGTTACTGATTCAGACGAGCAAGCACGTATTTACTTCGACCGTGAAGAAAANCCAGGCGTATCTAATTTACTTACCTTGTTATCAGTTGCCACTAAACGNTCNATCGAAGACTTAGTGCCTGAGTACGAAGATAAAATGTATGGTCACCTGAAAAAAGATACAGCAGCAGCCGTGGTTAGCATGATTGAGCCTATCCAAGCGCGTTTTCATGAAATTCGTGATGATCAAGCGTTACTTAATAGCATCATGAAGTCTGGCGCTGAGAAAGCGAGTATTCGTGCTGAAAAAACATTAAAAGCAGTGTACGACGCGGTGGGTTTTATTCCTCGCCCGTAGTCATATAACAANGGCNTTTAAAGATATAAAAATACCGCTTATAAGCGGTATTTTTATATCTAAGCGTCTAACAGAAACTCAATGCCATTAAGGCGCTAAATAGGCAAATGAGTGACACAGCATATTTATCTGTTTTTTCCATTCTACGTTCCTCATCACATTTAAAATATGACTCAATTTTCATCAAAGCTGGTTGGGTATATCTTCAGGTATAAAGGTTGGTGACCTGTTGATAGCGCTACAATAACGGCCTTAGAGGGGGAATGTCGCTTATCAAGATATGAGCAATTTGTTTGATAAGGTTTTTTAATTGATATCTTTTATTTATCAGTNGGTTATATTTAAANCTTATGAAAGGAAATAAGCTTTTAATCAGTACTTTTTAGTGTTTTTTATTGCTTAGTAGGCTTTGCTTTNNCTGCGCTTTCTTTCATTGGTTTNAAAAANCGCAGTAAGCTAAGTGAGTAGCGTGTTTGAGCCGCTATTTTTTAACGGGCGTAACGCCAGGCGAATCACAAGCGATCACCGAAAAGCGATAGCCATACGGCGCATTGTGATCGGGGGTAATTTGAACAATCTCATAATCATTCAATTCCACAGCTTTACTCGTCTCATCTTTTAAGCAACGAGAGTAACTATCAGCCTCAAAGCTAAAAGCAAACATGGCAATGAGACGTTTGCTGCGCTCAAAGTAGCCCTTGGTATTTAAAAATTGACGTAAGTTTTCAACGGTTTCACTCTCACCATCACTCTCACCCTCACTGTCTATCTCAACATTGCGCTTAGATGGGGGCGTTTCTGCGCTGCTCTTTGGAAGGTGTTGTTCTATTTTTTCACTGATTTCTTCAACGGCTTTTTGTTGCTCAGAGGGTGACTCTTTTGCTATCGCTTGGCCATCAACAAAGCTTGTAAGAATATTATCAAGCACCTCTTCAGGTGGTTTGTCATTAATGAACGAAGTCAGATTAATAAAGACCACTGACGCTAATATAAAGCGCACTATAGCCGTTAATAATGGTGAATAACTTTGACTAATAAATTTTATTCGCTCTGAGCCAAACGGTTTTATTAATAATAAAATGAAGATATAGAAGGGTAAAAAAAGTTGAAACAACAGCAGGGTACCTAATGTGATCCCCATTGCCCAAGGGGGCAAATACAGTAAGGTGGCAAAGTTATGGGTATAGTTAAAGTGGTTGGCCGACACATGGGTAACGTCGTTAACAATGCCACTGGCCCCAGCTAATACAAAGTTCGCGATACTGGCATAGAAAATTAAGATGAGTGCTTTGCCCGCTAAAGAGTGCCACAGCTGATTAAACTTAGGCCAAAATTCAATAACGAGGGCAATGATAGTGATGGTGGCACTNAGCCAGCCTGATTGCAGAACAATCAGGCTGCTTAATGCTAAAAGGTAGAGCTTTTGTGCGGTACTTAAGTTAAACCAAATGGCTTGTATACGTTCAACCAACCTTGTTTTATGAGGTTGCCAGCTNCGCTGCTGTTGTTGAAACTGTTTATTAGCGCGCCACTTCGCTATTTTTAAATACCTACGCACCCAACGTCCTTTTTTATAGTAGTGGTTTTAAGTATCTGCCTGTGTGTGAACGTTCGCAATCGGCCACTTCTTCAGGNGTACCCGAAATTAAAATTTCACCGCCGCCAGAGCCCCCTTCAGGGCCTAAATCGACAATCCAGTCAGCAGTTTTGATCACATCAAGATTGTGTTCAATCACTACAATGGTATTGCCATGGTCGCGTAAACGGTGAAGCACCACTAATAATTGCTGAATATCAGCAAAGTGTAAACCTGTTGTAGGTTCATCAAGTATATAGAGTGTTTTACCCGTGTCGCGTTTTGATAGCTCNCGTGCCAGTTTTACACGCTGNGCTTCACCACCNGATAAGGTTGTNGCTGCTTGCCCTAAACGGATATAAGACAAGCCAACATCCATTAGGGTTTGTAGCTTGCGGGCAATCGCGGGAATTTTATCAAAATACTCGCGCGCGTCTTCCACGGTCATTTCTAATACTTGGTGAATATTTTTACCTTTGTACTGTACTTCAAGTGTTTCACGGTTGTAGCGCTGNCCTTTACATACATCACACGGCACATACACGTCTGGTAAAAAGTGCATTTCTACTTTGATTACGCCATCACCTTGACACGCTTCACAACGACCGCCTTTCACGTTAAAGCTAAAGCGACCGACTTTATAACCTCGTGAGCGGGCTTCTTGGGTGCCAGCAAACAGTTCACGAATACCAGTAAAAATACCGGTGTATGTGGCAGGGTTTGAACGTGGCGTACGGCCAATCGGGCTTTGGTCAATATCAATTACTTTATCAAAGTGTTCAAGACCACTAATCGATTTATACGGTGCGGCCTCTGCGGTCGTTGCACCATTAAGTTCAGTGTGAGCGAGTTTAAATAAGGTGTCGTTGATAAGCGTTGACTTACCAGAGCCTGAAACACCAGTGATACAGGTCATCAAACCGAATGGAATTTTTAAATCAACATTCTTTAGGTTATTACCCGTTGCGCCGAATAGCTCAAGCCATTTGTCGTTCGTTGGATGACGAGTGGTTGGTACTTCAATTTTTTTCACACCCGATAAGTATTGCCCGGTGATAGAGTCTTTGCTCGCTAAAATATCGTCATGCGTACCTTGTGCGATAACATGACCACCATGAACACCGGCACCTGGACCAATATCGATAATGTGATCTGCAGCGCGAATTGCATCTTCATCGTGTTCAACCACTATCACGGTATTCCCTAAATCGCGAAGGTGAATAAGGGTTTTTAGCAAGCGGTCGTTGTCGCGTTGGTGTAAACCAATTGACGGTTCATCCAGTACATACATAACNCCAACAAGCCCAGCACCAATTTGGCTTGCNANGCGAATACGCTGCGCTTCACCGCCCGATAGCGTGTCTGCACTGCGCTCAAGTGATAAGTAGTTTAAGCCAACATTTATTAAAAATGATAAGCGATCACGGATCTCTTTTAAGATTTTATCGGCAATCTGAGCACGCTGACCTGTAAGCGCTAGGCCTTCAAAAAATGCCATACTTTCACCAATACTCATGGTGGTGATGGCNGGCAAATTAGTTTGACCTATGAATACGTGACGAGCCTCTTGGCGTAAACGAGAACCATGACAGCTTGGACATGCTTGGCTGGTTTGATATTTTGCCAGCTCTTCGCGAACTGAGTTTGACTCGGTTTCGCGGTAGCGGCGGTTCATATTATTTAATACACCTTCAAACTCGTGATTACGAGTAATAAGGTCGCCGCGGTCATTTCGATAATTAAAGGCGATTTTGGTTTTACCCGATCCTTCAAGAATGACTTTTTGGGCATCTTTACTTAATTCTTGAAACGGGGCTTCTAGNTCAAAGCCATAGTGTTCAGCCACTGCTTGCAGCATCTGAAAATAATAAAAGCTGCGTTTGTCCCAGCCCTTAATCGCACCGCCCGATAAACTTAGCTCTGGGTTTTGCACCACACGATTGGGATCAAAGTACTGGCGAACCCCTAAACCATCACAGCTTTGACATGCACCAGCAGGATTATTAAACGAGAAAAGGCGAGGCTCAAGCTCGCTCATAGCGTAGCCACATGTTGGACANGCAAAGTTTGCTGAAAAAAGCATGTCTTCGCTAAGTGAGTCATCCATTGCAGCGACGTGCGCAACACCACTTGAAAGATCAAGGGCTGTTTCGAATGACTCGGCTAAGCGCTGCTGCTGACCATCTTTCACTTTAAAACGATCGACAACCACTTCTATCGTGTGCTTTTTNTGCAGCTCTAACGTGGGAGGATCTGATAAGTCACATACCTCACCATCTATACGGGCACGAATNAAACCTTGACTTGCTAGTTGCTCAAGTAGCTTTACATGCTCACCTTTACGGTCTTTAACCACGGGGGCGAGTAGCATNAGTTTNCTGCCCTCTGGCAGAGCTAAAACCGTGTCGACCATTTGGCTAATTGTTTGTGCTGCCAGTGGTAGGTCGTGGGTAGGGCANCGAGGNTCACCAACACGGGCAAAGAGTAAACGCAGGTAATCGTATATCTCGGTGATTGTGCCAACCGTCGAACGTGGATTGTGCGAGGTTGATTTTTGTTCAATAGAGATAGCCGGTGAAAGACCTTCGATATGATCAACATCAGGCTTTTCCATTAACGATAAAAATTGTCTTGCATAGGCTGAGAGTGATTCTACATAACGACGTTGCCCTTCTGCATACAATGTATCAAACGCTAAAGACGATTTCCCTGAACCAGATAGGCCAGTGATAACTATCAGCTTATCACGGGGAATGGTTAGGCTGATGTCTTTTAAATTGTGCGTACGGGCGCCTCGGACTTCAATGTTTTCCATGCTATCTCGTTTTATTACCAAGTGATTATTTCAGTATCTCACAATACGCGACAAGATTAATCCTTGATCAAAGAAAAAATCCTCACTTACAGGTGATTATTTATTTTTCGCTTGTGGTAGAATCCACGCTTACATTTTAATAGACAGCAAGATTCAGTAATTCATGACAGCATCTTCACTCAACTCCCGAGAAAAACGCGCTGCCGTTTCGTTAGCGAGCGTGTTTGCGTTCCGTATGCTTGGCCTATTTATGTTGATGCCAGTTCTGGCTATTTATGGTCAGCAATTGGAAGGTTTTTCGCCGCTATGGATTGGTTTTGCAATCGGTGCGTATGGTTTAACGCAAGCCGTGTTACAAATTCCAATGGGGTGGTTGTCGGATAAAATAGGCCGTAAAAAAGTGATTATTGGAGGCCTGTGCGTGTTTGCGCTTGGTTCCGTTATTGCTGCCACCGCCGAGTCGGTACAAATGGTGACGTTTGGCCGTGCATTACAAGGTATGGGCGCGATTGCCAGTGCGTTACTTGCTTTGGCTTCAGATTTAAGCCGAGATGAGCAGCGTCCAAAGGTGATGGCTGTTATTGGTATGTGTATTGGTATGAGCTTTGCTGTTGCGATGCTACTAGGGCCAATAGTTGCGGCATCTTGGGGTGTTGCTGGCGTTTTTTGGCTAACAGCTGGGTTGGCCATTTTAGGTATTTTTATTGTCTTGTTTTTGGTTCCGAATGCTGTAAACAAGGCACCCAAAGGCGACACGCTTGCCACCTTAGATGACATAAAACAATTAATTAAACACCCGCAATTAGCACGTTTAGATTTTGGNGTTATGTTACTTCATCTTACGTTAACCACGGTGTTTGTAGCCTTACCGGGNCAATTAATTAAAGATGGATTAATTGCTGATCATCATTGGTATTTATATATTCCAGTCTTATTTTTAGCGTTTTTCTTAATGGCGCCAATGATGATAGTGGCTATCCGCAAAGAAAAAGAAAAACAGGCGTTTATTGGTTCAATCGCTTTATTAGTATTGAGCATGCTGGCGATGTCATTCTGGGTTGATTCTGTGATTGGCATCGGTGTGTGTATGTTAGTTTACTTTGTCGCATTTAATTTTTTAGAAGCCACTATGCCTGCATTAGTGTCTCGTATTGCCCCTGCAAACCAGAAAGGCTCTGCCATGGGCGTGTTTTCGTCTACGCAGTTTTTTGGTGCCTTTTTAGGTGGTTTATTGGGGGGCTATGTTGCACAAGCGCTAAGTGCGCAAGCAGTGTTTGCGGCGGCGGCACTTGTTGGGGTAATATGGCTTATCCTTGCTTGGAATATGCAAGTCCCACCAAGAAGTAAAATTATTAGCTTAATGACAGAATTAAGTTCCGAGCAGCAGGCACAAGCGCTTGCTTCTCGTCTAGTTGCTTTACCGGGCGTAATAGAAGCAACGGTTGTTTGCGATGAAAATCGCAGCTATTTAAAGATTAATGATAAAGAATTTGACCTAGACCAAGCACGAAAAGCGGCTGGTTTAATCTAACGTTTAAAGGAGAAGTTCCATGGCACGCGGTGTGAACAAAGTAATCTTGGTTGGTAATTTAGGCCAAGATCCAGAAGTACGTTATATGCCTAATGGCAATGGTGTAGCGAATATCAGCATTGCTACGACTGACAGCTGGAAAGATAAAAACACAGGGCAAATGCAAGAGCGTACAGAATGGCACCGTGTTGTTTTATTTGGCAAGCTAGCTGAAGTAGCGGGTGAGTACCTTCGTAAAGGTTCACAAGTTTATATTGAGGGTCGTTTACAAACACGTAAGTGGACTGATCAATCTGGCCAAGAAAAATTTACCACTGAAATCGTGGTAGACATGGGCGGTCAAATGCAAATGTTAGGTGGCCGTGGTGGCGACCAACAGGGNGGTGGTTATCAAGGTGGCCAATCACAAGGCGGTTACCAAGGTGGTCAACAACAAGGTGGCGGCTATGGTGGCGGTTCGCAGCAAGCGCAAAGCAACAGCTATGCACCTCAGCAGCAGTCAGCACCGGCGCCAGCACAACAACAGCGCCCACAACAACAGCCCGCACCTGCACCGCAGCAAAATAACAACCAATACGGTGGTTATGGCCAACAGCAAAGCAGCGCACCACAGCAAGGTGGTTTTGCTCCTAAGCCACAAAATGCACCACAAGGTGGCGCATCAAACCCAATGGAACCACCAATCGATTTTGACGACGATATCCCGTTCTAGCATCGGGGAAAAGTTAAAGTATTAAGCAAGATACTTTATATAAAGATTGTATTAAGAACCCAGCCTTGGTGCTGGGTTTTTTATTGCTCAAAATAGACCACTTAATTAAGCACAATGGTATAAACGAATGGGGATGGCTTCGGATATGTTTCGGTTACAAAATAATTCTCATTAAGGCATTTTGCTAGGTGTTTAAATTTACGTAACTTTTGACAGCGTTGGTCAGGGGATGAATCAGAAATTTCTTTAAATCGCGCTGCAGCCTTGTATTTATAGGGTTCTTGAACAACACTTTGTGTATATTTGGGCAACTAACTTGTGAAATGAAAAAAGACCTAACATCACAAATAAAGCAACCGGAAGTCATTTATGTGACGGCCGCTTTTTTGTTATTAGTTGTTTTTAATATTTTTTTAAGTGACGTATTACACGAGAAAGTGCATCGCACAGGTACTGAGCTTGCAAGGCAAGTATACGACTTAAACTTAGACCCCATTGCGTCAAAAGATATCATTGCAACCTTAGTTGAAAGTAAAGGTTTTGCTATGAACGTGACAGATGTGCCACATAATTTTGCCAACTTTATTGATTTAGAGCAGGAGGTATTTAGTTATCACACTGTGAGTTTGCGCCTTTTTCACTGGCCTTCATGGGTCGTTGAAAGTCATTTATTTATCTTTTTNAACTTAATTCTAATTGGGGCTGGGTATTGGGGATTNCGCTGGTGGCGNGTACTGTCTAAAAAAGTATTGGTAGCCGCAGCACNGCCNGTGAAGCCTATTGAAAAACAGGTCAAGCCGGTACTTANAAAAGGAGAGCTGCCAAAGCCNCTGCCTCATCAAGATTTAAATATTTTGTATGGGGTACCAACAAACTACAATCATTTATTTGCTCTGTTTTTTTNGAAAACCCCGTTTCCGGCGAATCTTGATGTCGATAATTACTTTAAAGTAGTGATTGCCAAAGGGTTTGGGGAACTTGTTAACCGTTCGGTAAAACTACTTCCCTCGGGCGGTATAGCTGTAACACTAAACAGTGTGCCTGCCACCGAAGTTGATAAGTACACCAAGCGTTTGCATCACGTTGTATATCAAGCGTGCCTTAATTATCGCAGCGATTTATCGCGTGGTGATATAAAAATNGGTGTNTGTAATTACCGTACTGGNGCTGATCAGGCTGTGGTGTATCAGCTTACTAAATCGGCACTGACTTTAGCTAAGCAAAGTGCNTGGCAACANATTCACCGCTTACCGTTTGGGCATACGCAATCTAGTATGCTCACTGATAGTAATGAGCACCTGTTTGAGTACATTAAGAAAAAGCATTTTATGCTGTTCTTTCAACCGTTGTTTGACTTAGAAACAGGGGAAATTTTACAGCATGAAGCGCTTATTAGAATTCGTCATAAAAGCTTAGGATTACTTGCTGCTCGTCATTTCATTCCACAGATGACCAGCAAGAAAGATGTTTTATTGTTAGATCAGACCGTAGTGACACAAGTACAAAAAATGCTTGATAACGAATCAGGTGCGATGATGGTAAGTATAAACTTACATGCGATGAACTGGTTTAATGATGAGTTTTGGCATTGGTTTAAAGCGCAAATGCAAGGCTTTGATGCAGCTAATAAATTACAATTTGAGCTCAGTGAAGACGATTATTTAAAACAGCATAAACAATTAAGCTCGCAGTTTGCTTGTTTAGAAAAATTATCCGCAGGTATTGTGATTGACAATGTTCGCAGTGCCGAAAACCTTGTTGAATACAAGCAACTTAATAATGTGTGTAGTATTAAATTGGCATACGAGCTTATTCATAATATTGATACTAATACGCAGCAACAAAAAGTGGTTAGACAGATTATAGCGAAAGGCAATGAGCTTAATTTTCCTGTTTATGCTGTAGGCGTTGAAACACGCAACGAGCTTGCAACATTAAAAAACCTAGGCGTCATCGCAGCGCAAGGTTTTTACTTTGCTGAACCCCTACAAAAGCTTGCCGATATAACGCCTTTTAGTTAGATTAAACGACGGTACTTTAAGCCGTCTAACCCTTGCAAGCCACCAGTATGGATAGCCATGATCTGCGTGCCTTCTGCAAAGAAACCTTGTTCTATCAATTGCCACAGCGCATACATCATTTTACCGCTATAAATAGGCTCTAGTGGGATGGCATGTTGTTGCGTAAATGTCTGACAAAACTCCCACAGTTCATGACTGAATTTGCCATAACCGCCATCATGATGTTCAAGTAATAGCTGCCAATTTTTTTGTTGTCTTGCTTTACGGCTCAGTTGCTTAATGTCATCAATTAAATATTCGGCNTGTTTTAATACTGCAATACCGAGCACGGTTGTGGAGTGTGGGCTGCCTTCAATTAAGCCTGCCAGCGTGCCACCACTGCCNGTTGGGCANATAATGACATCGCTCGTCGGTAAGCTTTGNGCTAATTCTTGGCACCCCAGCAGCGCCGCAGGGTTAGTGCCTCCCTCGGGTAGAATATAAGCATGCGGGAANTGCTTTTGTAATTCTGCCAAATAGCNGCTTTCGCCTCTTAAACGGTAAGTAATACGGTTAACGGGGTGCAATGTCATCCCGCAGCGTTTGGCGTACTGCAATGTGGGGTTGTGTTCATCAAGCTCAGGTCCGCGAATAATACCGTGCGTTTTAAACCCAAATAACTGACCCGCAGCTGCTGTGGCATGAATATGGTTTGAAAATGCGCCGCCAAAAGTGAGTAGCTCAGTTTTTCCCTGTTGTTGCATAGCCNGTAAATTAAATTTTAANTTACGCCATTTGTTACCACTAATTTGTGGGTGAATAAGATCATCACGTTTAATCTGTAATGTCAGCTTTTGTGCTGATAACAGTTCGTGGTTGATGGTTTGAACAGGCGATTCAGAAATAATAGTCACGGTTTAATTTACGCTAAAAAAGACGCTTAATTGTAGCAAAGTCGTCATAGAGATAGAAATTAGTCAATTAAACTAAAATGATTTTGTTATTTACTGGCATCAACTAAGGTAATAGTTGTAAACTCAGATAATAATTGAACAAAGCTTGTGTTTTGCCTTGCAAGTACATAGCATAAGAGTTTAATTATAAAAAATAATAATGACCAAATAATTGCCGCTTTTTGGGAATGGAATATATGCGAATTGCTCCTTTATCTCTGTTAATTTCAGTTAGTTTGCTAGCATCGAGTGCATTTGCACAAGATACTGCTACGGTAACTGGCATTGAATCAGAGATCAGTAAAAAACAAGCCGAATACGATAACTCGACCTTAATACTCGAAAAACACCTAAAAGAAGAAAGTCAGTTACAAAAACAACTCGAATTATTGCGCGCCCGCTCAGCTGAGCTAGACAAAGAAAAAAACCAAGCGCTTGATGCAATGAACGAGATGTATCGTCGATTAATTGATGACCCCACTTTAGATATTAGCAATGCACAAACGCGCTATCAAAAAGCAGTGGTGGATCACAAACAGAACAAAGATGACATTTCGATGCAATTGGCGGCAATTGCATCGCATAGAAAAGATATTGAGCAAATTCGTGTTGCTAAGCATACCCAACTAAACACCTTAGAGAGCTTAAAAGAGCAACTCGCAACAGCACGTGTTGAACGTTTGCGCAATGAGTTTACGCGTGAAGGCACACTTGAAGTTAATCATACGATTAATTGTAAGCGCACTGAAACATTAGCAGCGTGTGAGCAACGTGGTCAGCAAATGGGATTACAAAAAGCCACCAAGCGCTTTGTAGATCAAATTTTTGCTAACTTAACAGAAGAACGTTTAGTTGAGCCGAAACGCAATTTAGCGGGTGCACAAGTTAAAATTTTAAGTAGTCATGTTGTAAATAGTGCCTTTAGCGGACAAGGTAACTATAACGTGAACTTAAGCGTAACGATGCGCGGTGATGTGAACAGCAGCCGTTTATGTAGTCTGCTTAACTTAGACAACCGTTTTTGCGCAGATTATGGTTCACCNCTTGCTGGAAACTANCAACCCAATTACACCACCACTTACTCTGATAGTCAGTTAACATTCAGTGACTCTCAGGATAATAGTCAGGTGGTATCGGTTTCGCGTATGAGCGAACAACCTGTAAGTGATTACTCAGTAAAAAAGCCAGTAAGGGTTGAACCATTACCTGATCTAAAAAAATCTAAAATGGTTGAATTAACNCTTCGTTCAAATGTTTATGATGATGAAGTGTTTATTGATGGTGTGAGCTTTGGGTCAACCAAGCTAACGACATCATTACCAAGAGGTTTTCATGATATTGAGATACGCAAGCGTGGTTATAAAAGCTATAAAGCGCGTTTAGACTTGCGTAAAGCTCAAACTATTAATGCAAAATTAGTGAAAGAGCCTGAACCAATTGTCGCTGCCGTTGTCGCAACAGAGCAACCTACAGCAGCGCCAGTGGCAAGTATTGTTAATAAAACCAATACAGCGAGTATTGTGGTTATCCCAGCGGGTACATTTAAAATGGGTGACATTAACGGTAATGGCTTAGCTAATGAGCGCCCTGTTGTTGAAAAAACCATTGCTAACTCATTTGCCATGCAAAGCAAAGAAGTCAGTGTGGGTGAATATGAGCAATTCGTTGCTAATACAGGTTATAAAACAGAAGCCGAAAAGAATCGTGGCTGTGCTTATTACTTAAATGGTGAGCCAGTATGGGAGCGACCTTAAACTGGCGCAACCCAGGTTTTGAGCAAGACAGTGATTTCCCGGCTGTTTGCTTAACGTATAATGATGCCAAAGCATATGCAGATTGGTTATCAGGGCAAACAGGGCAGTTGTTTCGTTTACCGAATGAGGTTGAGTGGGAGTACGCTGCACGCGCAGGTAAAGAAACTGAATACCCTTGGGGTAACGAGATAGGTAAAAATTTAGCGAACTGTGGCTGGTGTGGTAGTGAATGGTCAAACAAAAGCGCTGCACCAACCGGGTCGTTTTCTCCTAATGCATTTGGTCTGTATGACACAGTAGGTAATGTATGGGAATGGACAAACAAAAAACCGGGGCAGTCTGATGTGACTGTTCGTGGTGGGGCATGGAATTTCGCTCCGAGCCTAGCACGTGTATCAACACGCTTAATTTTAGCGCCAGATTTTCGTGCAAACTATATCGGGTTTCGTTTAGTACGCGAGCGATAAAAATTTTTAAAGGAAGCAAAGCAGGCTTCCTTTTTTAGCAATTTAATAAAGGCAGTTGCGCTTTATTGTGCTTAGCATGGTAGAGTGAGAGCAGCTAGTATAAGAACGTATTATCAAAGGTCATCCAGCCTCATGTTTAAAAAACTTCGTGGTATTTTTTCAAACGATCTATCGATCGACTTGGGTACAGCCAATACCCTTATTTATGTAAAAGAAGAAGGTATCGTATTAAATGAACCTTCAGTAGTTGCTATTCGTCAAGAGCGAGCTGGTGGTCCTAAAAGTGTTGCGTCTGTAGGTACGGAAGCAAAACAAATGTTAGGCCGTACACCGGGNAACATNAAAGCGATTCGTCCAATGAAAGACGGTGTTATTGCCGACTTTTATGTCACCGAAAAAATGCTCCAGCACTTTATCAANCAAGTACATAACAACAATTTTATGCGTCCTAGCCCACGTGTCTTAATTTGTGTGCCGTGTGGGGCAACACAAGTTGAAAAACGCGCTATTCGCGAATCAGCAATGGGTGCAGGTGCACGTGAAGTGTATTTGATTGAAGAGCCAATGGCTGCGGCAATCGGTGCAGGCTTACCNGTATCAGAAGCAACCGGTTCAATGGTTGTAGATATCGGTGGTGGTACGACAGAAGTGGCCATTATCTCGCTTAATGGCGTGGTTTACTCATCATCTGTGCGTATTGGTGGTGATAAATTTGATGAAGCTATTATCAACTACGTCCGTCGTAACTTTGGTAGCCTAATTGGTGAAGCAACNGCTGAAAATATCAAGCATCAGATCGGTTCGGCNTTCAAAACCGATGAGCCTGTTGAGATTGAAGTACGTGGTCGTAACCTTGCTGAAGGCGTGCCGCGCTCATTTACACTTAACTCACATGAAATCTTAGAAGCATTACAAGAGCCTCTAATGGGGATTGTAAGTGCGGTTATGGTTGCACTTGAGCAATCACCTCCTGAGCTTGCCTCTGATATCTCTGCACACGGCATGGTATTAACAGGCGGTGGTGCACTGTTAAAAGATTTAGATCGTTTATTAATGGAAGAAACAGGTATTCCTGTTGTTGTTGCTGACGACCCACTAACTTGTGTTGCTCGTGGTGGCGGTAAAGCATTAGAAATGATTGATATGCACGGTGGTGACGTATTTAGTTACGACTAATGAAGTTAATGTTTGGTCGTACCATCTCTTTGCAACTGCGACTCTTTGTCGCAGTGCTTTTGAGTGTCGTATTGATTGTGGGCGATCGATATACACAAGGTGGTACAACAATCCGCACCAGTTTAAATACACTGGTTAGCCCACTCATCTATCTTGCCAATTTGCCGTATGAGCTATTTAGTATTGGTGCGAAGAATCTTCATACTCGCGATCAGCTTCTTACTGAAAACGAAGCACTGAAGAAAAAACAGCTTTTACAAAGCGAACAACTACAACAGCTGCAATTTTTATCGCGTGAAAACGACAAGTTGCGTGCGTTACTCGGNTCGTCTGCAAAGCAATCAAATCGTAAAATAATTGCCCAAGTGCTCTCTGTTCATTCAAATCCATACAGCCATCAGGTTGTGATCAATCGTGGCACTACAGATGGCTTAAGCGAAGGCCAAGCTGTGATTGATGAAATGGGGGTTGTCGGGCAAATTACACAAGTGGGTTCAACCACTTCTCGCGTTTTGCTTATGACCGACACAACCCATGCNACACCGGTACGTATTTTACGCAATGATGTTCGCACTGTGGTTGAAGGGATTGGCAAAATAAATGTNGTGAAGCTGTCGCATGTGCCGCATAGNCTNGATGTACGTATTGGTGATATTTTAGTGACTTCAGGTNTAGGGGGGACTTTCCCTGAGGGGTATCCTGTGGCNGTGGTAACCGAAATTAATCGTGATGAAGGTCACCCATTCGCACAAGTGTATGCTGAGCCAATTGCCCAACTTGACCGAATTCGTTTATTGGTTGTGCTGTGGCGTAATCAGCAGGAGAGCATAAGCAATGAATAGCCGTCACTCTTTGCTGATTGCAATTAGTATCTTTTTTGCACTGGTCATGGCATTAATGCCGTTACCTATCTCATTTGAGCCATACCGCCCAGACTGGGTGTTACTGGTGCTTATGTACTGGTCGTTAGCGGTGCCGCACCGTTTAAACATTGGCACAGCGTGGGTTGTGGGTTTATTAATGGACTTAGCATCGGGCTCTCCACTGGGCGTGAACTCGCTGACCTATTCGGTGTGTATTTTTATTACCGCCAGTAACTTTCAAAAAATTAGAAACTTTTCTTTATGGCAGCAAAGTATATTAATTGCTTTGTTTTTAACGCTTTACCACTTAATGCAATTTTGGCTTAATCACTTTTTGATGGGAGTTTACTTCAGCCCTCATTATATGTGGCCCGTGCTGACTGGCATGCTGTGTTGGTGGTGGATTTTCTTAATTTTGCGTAAATACCGCCGTCATTTCAGGATTAGATAATGCAAACCGCAATTTATTTGGCGTCTGCATCACCGCGCCGAAAAGAGTTGCTCAGCCAACTCGGCGTTGAGTTTTCTCAATTTAGCGTTGATGCAGATGAAAGCCAATTTCCGAACGAATCGCCACGTCATTACGTNGAACGTTTAGCCAAACTCAAAGCACAATCAGGNGTTGCAATGGGCTATACCGACAGGCCCGTGTTAGGCAGTGATACGGTTGTGGTTATTGATGACACAGCCCTTGGCAAACCGCTTGATAAAGCCGACTTTGTAGCAACGATGCAACGTTTGTCGGGCCGAACTCACCAAGTTATGACCGCCGTTGCAATTGCTGATACACAGCACGTAAAAAGCTGCCTTGTAATTACCGATGTCACTTTTAAACAGCTTAGCGATGATGAAATCGACGCTTATTGGCACTCTGGTGAACCGCACGATAAAGCGGGTGGTTATGGCATTCAAGGCCAAGGTGGACGGTTTGTAAGTCATATTTCTGGTAGCTATTTTGCAGTAGTAGGCTTACCTTTATATGAGACTGAGCAGTTATTAAATGAATTTTTAAGAGGGTAACATGAGCACTGAATTACTGATCAACGTTACACCGAGTGAAAGTCGTGTTGCGCTTATTGAAAACGGCGTACTACAAGAGATCCAGCTAGAAAGAATNGGCAACCTAGGCATTGTTGGCAATATTTACTTAGGCAAAATCAGCCGNGTATTACCGGGAATGCAAGCCGCATTTGTTGATATAGGCTTAGAGAAAGCAGCGTTCTTGCACGCATCTGACATTGTAAATAGTGCTTCAATTGTTGAAGGGGTCGATGAGCAGCCCATTAAAAAGGTGCAAGATATCCGTGAACTAGTGCGCCAAGGTCAATACATNATGGTGCAAGTAGTGAAAGATCCTTTGGGCACCAAAGGGGCGCGCTTAACGACTGATATCACAATTCCATCACGCTATTTAGTGTTCATGCCTGACGCGACCCATGTTGGCGTAAGTCAGCGTATTGAAACCGAAGAAGAACGTACCAGACTGAAAAAAATAGTCGCTGAATATGGCGATGAAGATGGCAGCTTTATTGTGCGTACNGCTGCCGAAGGCGCTTCAGAAGCTGAGCTGCGTCACGATGCAGAGTTTTTNAAAAAACTGTGGCAAAAAATTGTCAATAAACGCAAAAAAATCAGTAAAGANAGCATCTTACACGAAGACTTAACGCTGGCGTTTCGTACCCTNCGTGATTATGTTGGNGAAGACATGGAGCGCATTCGTGTTGACTCAAAGCTGACATACCAAGAGTTAAAAGAATTTACTGAAGAGTTTGTGCCCATCTTATCTGGGGCGCTTGANTACTACCCAGGTGAGCGACCTATTTTCGATTTGTTTGATGTCGAAACCGAAATTCAAAAAGCNCTTCACCGTAAAGTTGANCTTAAATCAGGTGGTTATTTAATNATTGACCAAACCGAAGCAATGACCACCGTTGATGTAAATACCGGTGCATTTGTTGGGCATCGCAATTTAGAAGAAACCATTTTTAACACCAACATCGAGGCAACATCGGCAATCGCACGACAACTGCGATTACGTAATTTAGGTGGCATTATCATTATCGACTTTATCGATATGGTAAGTGACGAGCATAAACGTCGCGTTTTACACTCACTTGAGTCGGCACTGGCAAAAGACCGCGCAAAAGCCAANATCAATGGCTTATCTGCTCTNGGTTTAGTCGAGATGACTCGTAAGCGTACCCGCGAAAGTTTAGAACATATTTTATGTGACGTGTGCCCNGCGTGTTCAGGCCGAGGGTCGCAAAAAACCGTTGAAACGGTNTGCTACGAAATTCTGCGTGAAATTGTCAGGGTTAACCGTGCCTACGCAGCCGATAAGTTTATGGTGTATGCAGCGCCTTCGGTAAGCGAAGCGTTGATCAACGATGANTATCATAACCTCGCCGAGCTTGAACTATTTATAGGTAAACAGGTCAGTATTCAAACAGAGAGTNTATACAATCAAGAACAGTTTGATGTGGTAATGATGTAATGAAGGCAAAAACGGTCTGCTTTTTTTGTTTACGTAAGTTATGGCAAGTTTTTGCTATTACTATCGTACTGCTGGCCGTTATTGTCTCTGTTTTAAAGTATACCCTGCCATATGCCAATGACTATAAAGGCGACATTGAAGCGTTTTTGTATGAACAGTTCGATGTAAATCTTTCAATAGGTGCTATCTCAGCCAGTTGGCAAGGTAAAGGCCCTTCCTTAGTCCTTGAAGATATTTCTTTTGAGGACAACCAGACTTCACCGATTGCACTNACCATAGATAAAGCCAGCCTAGAGGTAAATCTGTGGGAGTCGATTAAAACTCGTCAACTTAAATCAAGTTACTTTGTGATCAATGGTTTTCATGCCGATGTTGATTTGCCAACCATGCTTAAGTTTGGCAACAACAAGCAAGCAGACAGTTTTGAGCAAAAAGAGTTAATAGAAAGCTTGTTTTTGGGTGAAACGGGCCACTTTGCGATTCAAGACAGTAGCATTAATTTTATGCTTAATGATGGCAAAGAGCGTACGTTAATTCTTGAAAATATTGTGTGGCAAAATACCCCAGAACAGCACCAAGGTTCAGGAAGCCTAGCCTTACCGGGGATTTCTGTCGGCAACTTTGATGCCCGCATGGCACTNAATGGTTCAACGCTTGAGACCATGGCTGGCGATATTTATGTGCAAGCTGCGAATGTCGATGTNTCAAAATGGNTGGCACAATACATCAATACAGACAAACAACAATTGCACTCCGATATGAACTTGCAAACCTGGTTTAGCCTTGAAAAAGGACTGATCAGTGACGTAAAAGTGCAATGGTTACCCAGCTACATAAATTGGCAACAAAACCAAGAAGCGCATCAAATTAGTTTAAATGAAGGGGGCTTTCACTTATTCCCTTGGCAGAATGGTTGGCGTTTAAAAAGTACCGGACTTGCTTTTGAAAGTGATTTAAAACAATGGCCAACATTGCAGTTTGAAGCCCAGCTTGGAGATACAAATAAGATTTGGCTCAAGCAGTTTGACTTTGCATTGTTATCAAAATTATCTCAATTGAGTAACTTTGAAGTATTAGCGCCATTTTTAGAACGACAGCCTAATGGCCAATTAAGCGAAGCGTATGTTGAATTTGGTGCGCAAGATAACTGGCAGTTGTGGTTTAAGGGTGAACAGCTCAANTGGTTATCCTTACAAGGGATCCCNGGTGGGCAAGCNATTCGGGTTGAGGGAAATATTAACCAAGCAGCGGGGCGAATAACGTTATTTGGCGAAAATAACCGTTTGTTAACCAATGGCAGTTTTAGCCAAGACATTCCTTATAATCAGTTAAATGTTGAACTTGATTTACGTCATTACGACGATGGCTGGCGTATTAGCAGTGACAACATTTGGCTTGATAATGACGAAGTAACCGTTGCAGCAGAAATGATGCTTAGCCTAACTGCAGAGCCGCGCCTTGATTTATATGCCGAAGCGTACGCACCTGATGCCAACGTGGCGGGGCATTATTTTCCATTACCGGTAATGAGCGAAAACTTAGTTAACTACCTAAACGGCGCCATTAAAGGCGGCGAAGTTNATAAAGCACAGGTGTTGTTTTCGGGGCCGTTTAGCGGTTTTCCGTTTAAAGAGCAACAAGGGCAGTTCGAAGTATTGGCAAATGTGAACAATGCCAAATACCAGTTCACACCCAGTTGGCCCAGCGTTGAAAATGCCAATGTGATTTTGCATTTTGAAAATGAACGCATGGATATTTACAGCAAGTCAGGCACACTTGTNAACTTATCACTTGGCGACAGTGTACANGTAAGTATTGCTGATTTAATGCATGCCGATACACTCAATGTAGCGATAAATAAACGTGCCCACGGCAATAAATTACAGTCATTTTTTGCAGCCACACCGCTCGCTAAACCGTTAGCAAGTGTTTTTGAAGTAGTACAAGCGCAAGGTGAAGCCACAGCAAATATTAATTTGCTTGTCGATTTACATTNAGGCCATGTTGATACCCTCGGCGAAGTTGAGCTTGCTAATTTACCTGTTTATCTTGCTCAGCCTGGCATCACACTTAATCATATGACAGGCATTGTNAAATTTAATAACGACAAAATTGATTTAAAAAATGCCAAAGCTGATTGGTTAGGTATGCCGTTAACAGCCAGCTTTAATAGCGAAAATGTGGCTGATAACTACCGNGCAGAAATTGCGATTAAATTGGCCTTAGATGCAGAACCATTAATTGAGCAAGGGCAGGGTCTGCTCGAAGGTTATTTAACGGGGCAAAGTGACGTTGCTATTAATGTCTCCCTTAACTTTTTACCCAACGACTTNAACTATCGCGCTGATATCAGNGGTAACTTAGTNGGTATAACCAGTCAATTACCCGCACCTTACACAAAAAGTGCTGACAATGCTTGGCCTATCAAAGCGGTAGTGCAGGGCGATCATATTTCTAATTTGATCACTGCAAATATCAATGAACAGCTGTTTTTCAATGCTATTTTAGATAATGGCAAAAAGCAGTTTAATAACGCACACCTTATTTTAGGTTCAAAAGATTTAGGCCTTAACCGAGATGGTTTTGCGGTATCGATTGACCTACCAGAAACTAAGCTTGTGCCATGGTTTGGGTTGATTGAGCAAATTATCGATTTGACCAAGGCTAAATCAGACGGTCCTGGCGTAATGCCTGCATTTAATAATGTAACGGGTCAATTTAATAAGTTAGCGGTTCAAAATATCGATTTTAATGATGTTGAGTTTAGGCTAGCACCAAAGCAAGCCGATTTAGAGCTTAAACTAAATGCCAAAGAGCTTAGAGCTGATGCACTCATTCCGACAGGCGATACACGTAGGCCTATTCAAATATTTACTGATTATTTACGGGTTAACTTTAATGACACCGCGACGGAGTCTGCACACGAAGTTGAACAACCTGAAGACTTAAGCTGGTTAACACGTATTCCAGCCATCGAATTTAACTGTGAAGATTGCAAACTAGCCGAGTACCAACTTGATAAAGTAAAAGCCACGTTTGGTGGTGATAATAATAGCTTGATATTTACTGAGCTCGTGATAGATAAAGGCGACCATATACTGAGAGCGAAAGGGCAATTTGCTGATGGCTCAACGCGTTTTAACGGTCACCTACAAAGTGATGATATTGGCGACTTATTTGATGAGTTTGATATTACTACTACAGTAAAAGACTCCGATGCCGACATAAAATTTGCCCTCGCTTGGCAAGGTGCGCCGTATAATTTTGATGTGCCTACGCTAGCAGGCGAGTTAGATTGGCGTTTAGGTGAAGGGCATTTAGCGGAAGTGAGTGACGGTGGTGCTAGGGTGTTTTCATTGCTTAGTCTCGACTCACTGGTACGTAAGCTCAAACTTGATTTTAGAGATGTATTTTCAAAAGGCTTCTTTTATAACAAGATGCAAGGCACGATGCAGTTAGAGAAAGGGATTGCTTACACTCAAGATACCAAGCTTGATGGTGTGCCTGCCGACTTAACGATTAAAGGCCACACTAACTTAAATACCTTTGAAATAGACTACGATCTAGCNGTTGCCCCGCAGGTTACCTCAAGTATNCCAGTGATCGTNGCATGGATGGTCAACCCGGTAAGTGGCCTTGCGGCGCTTGCAATCGATAAAGTAATTCACTCTGCGAGAGTGATCTCAGAAATCAACTTTAAGGTGACAGGCAGTATGAATGATCCGGTTGTTGAAGAAATTGATCGTAAGAGCCGTGAAGTAACCTTACCGCAAGCGGCACAAAGCCAGCCGCAGTCATCAACAAGGCTTAAATTAAAAGATGCAGCCACCTCAGCGAGCTTCGACAACAATGACAGTTAATACTCAGCCGCAGGTTGTAGCAGTGCAAATGTGCTCGGGAATGAATGCGGAGCAAAATTTGGCTTTTTTAGCAGACACGCTGGCGCAATTGCCCACGACACGTCCGCTGCTTGTATGCCTACCCGAAAGCTTTTTAATTTTTAGCAAGCACACTCAAGCAAGTTATCAGCTCGGATTACACATTGAACAGTACACAGCTGCACTGGCTGCGCTATGTAAACAACATAATATTTGGCTGGCTGCTGGGACAGTGCCGGTATCACAACCTAACGGTAAATATTTAGCCGCCTCGTTTTTATTTAATAACCAAGGTGAGGTGGTTGCGCAGTACAATAAGATCCACTTATTTGATGTCGATGTTGCCGATGGCACGCGTAATTATCGGGAGTCTGATGCCACCGAAGCGGGCAAAGATATTGTAGTGGTTGATTCACCCTTTGGTAAAATCGGCTTAGCAGTATGTTATGATCTACGCTTTAGTGGTTTATTCACTGCGATGCAGCGCCAAGGGGCTGAGCTCATCTTAGTACCCAGTGCCTTTACCACTGTAACAGGAGCCGCTCATTGGCATACCTTGTTGGCTGCCAGAGCGATTGAAACGCAATGTTATGTGGTAGCCGCTGCACAGTGGGGTGAGCACGAAAATGGCCGACAAACATATGGCCACAGCATTATTATTTCGCCATGGGGAAACACGCTCAGTGAGCTTGCCTCAGGCACTGGTTTTATCAGCCATGAGCTTGATTTAAACCGACTGAATACAATTCGCCAAGACATGCCTGTGCAGTCTCAGCAACGATTTAGAGAGCATTTATTATGAACACGGTTGAACAGCATTTATTACATGACAGCCAGCTAAATAGAGAAGAATTAGAAAAAACGCTCGCTTTTATTCATCAGCATCAAGTGGATTATGCCGATCTGTATTTTCAATCTAGCCACCATGAATCATGGGTGTTAGAAGATGGTCTCGTAAAAGAAGGCTCATACAACGTTGAGCGTGGTGTGGGTGTGCGCGCTGTAAGCGGTGAAAAGACAGGGTTTTCGTACTCAGATGCAATCAATCTTGAAGCGCTGAATAAAGCCGCAACAGCAGCACGAAGCATTGCTAATGCAGGCGAAAGCAAAACGATTCAAGTATTTAGCGATGTAGCAGCAAAACAGCAGTATGCACCGCATCAGCCAATTCAAAGTATGAGCGATAACGACAAAGTGAGCCTATTGCGCGAACTTGAAAACTACATTCGCGAGTTAGCCCCCGACGCAGAGCAAGTGATTAGCTCTATGTCAGCAGTGTACGAAGAGGTACTCATTGCAGCAAGCGACGGCACCTTTGCCACCGATATTCGCCCGCTTATTCGTTTAAATTGTTCCGTATTACTTGAGAAGAATGGTCGCCGTGAGCGCGGTGGTGCAGGCGGCGGTGCGCGTTTAGATTACGGCTACTTTAAAGAGTTAGTTGATGGTAAGCCGCGCTGGATGGAATACGCAGAAGAAGCTGTACGCCAAGCTAAAGTGAAC
>JGI25131J35506_1000097_pt1 | contig 25652 bp, 38 predicted proteins | sample ETNvirome_2_1000_FD_35506 | JGI IMG/M metagenome (IMG submission 35506) | reverse complement strand
GCCATAACTTTTTATTCCTTCCCGTCAGCATAAACGTGTCACATTGTGAAGAAGCTGTTAAAGCGAATCGTCATGGGCCATGGCGGCTTGGCGCAGGAATTTCTCCTGCTCCCCGTCGTCCATGTCTTCAAAACCTTTCGCGCCATTCAACTTCTCCCCGGTGAACCCACCCTGTACTGACGTTTTCTTTTCCAGTTTGTTATATTTTTGCTGTAGTTCAAGGAGCTTGGTAGCAGACTCTTCCGTGCTGCCCGACTTCAATTCCAGTCTCGCCATCTTCACTGCCATTTCCAGTCCATCAGGACTAGCCGTCAGTGACGGGTTATTCTGGAGCATCGCTTGTGCCTTTTGGGTAAGAGGATTGCTCATGTCATTCAGTTCTGGGACGCGCGTCATTAATTCCCGACGCTTCGCTTCCCACGCTTGTTGGTATTGGGCCTGAGAGACGTTCGCCTTGGCCTGATCCTCTGCCGCCCCAAGCTCCTTGGCTTTGGCGCGGGCGGATTGGGCATAGTCAGACTCACCTTCCTCATCAAACCCTTTCGCAGCTTCCTCGTAATCCTTGGCTGTATGGCCGTGTTCATCACGGTATCCCTGCTGGGCAATCATTCGCTGGCGTTCGTTTTCCAACTCCTGCGTCTGTTGCTGCAACTGGGCCTCAAGCTGCTTGTTCTGTTCCTTGGCCTCGTTTACACCAGTCCAAGACTTTTCCAGGCGAGCCTGATTCTTCGCATACTTGCTCTGCTTCTTGTCGGCAACCTTTTCGGGCTGCTCCTCTTTCAATGAACTACTAATTTCAGCGTCTTGATCTGGAGGGCTGACCTCTTCCTCTCCTTCCTCCTGCGGTAGCTCCGGTGGCGGAGTTTCCTCCACTTCCGGTTCTTCAGTTAGCACCTGCACTTCAGGTGTTTCACCCGCCTCCACAGCAGCATCATGCTCCTGTGCAGCGGCCAACAGTTGGTCGGCGGTTATGTCACCAGTTTCCTCTGCCATCAAACGCTCCTTTTGTTGAATGCTATCCTCGTCCTGCCCGCGCATTCATGGGGCAGACCGTGCTGTGGGGTCTTAACTCAACGAACGCTCGACCCCAATGTCGTCCGTTGTAAATTCCTCTATTGGCTCAATTTCCCTCGCCAGAGTTTCCAGCGTATGAACCGTGGTTCTCATACCGTTTGCATAACCTGCCTCTATTTGCAAGTTCTTTGTGTCACATTGTGAGACTACGTGCGCGTTTTGTCGCAGAACCATGTTCAACAAAATCGCCCTCAACTTTTTTCCTGCCCGACTGGAAAGAAACTGGCGTAGTGCAGTGGAATCATCCACGCGCCATTCCGGCTCGTCCACCCAAGGCAGATTCCCAGATAGACGCCAAGCCATGCGAATAAATTTCAAAAATCTTCCCACTGCCCTCTATTCCCCTTTTCTCCTTATCCTTAATATTTTCTTTCTTGTGGGATGCTGCGCCCCACCTTTTAGCGGCATTTTCCAAAGGAGGCGTTCTGCGTTCTCTTTGGTTTGGTCAAAGTCAGGGTGTTCGTCTTGCAACACCGCCATGTAATACAACACATCCTCATCGTAAGAATCCCTCAACTGACGGCCCGATTTGGTTGGCAGTTCCAATACCATCTTGGCAAAGGCTTCTGCCGCACTTTTCGGCAATTCGGCATCCTTGATGTCGGTGACTGATGGATATGCGTTAGAGCTAACTGGAAGCTTCGTGGACTCCCTTAACTCTGGAGCCTCCTCCCTCGGCAGTCCATACATTCCTCCAGAATAAACCGTTGGCCCCTCAATAACGTGGTAGCCGCCGTCATGCTTACCAAGCGGAAACGCTCTGTTTTCTTCTTTTTTTGACCGATCTTCTCGCCTCTTTTTTGCGCCAGACGGATCAAAAAAATCCCTAACGTAGCCGGGTTCTCTCTGAACCGCTGGCTTCTTCTCCGATGGTGGGGCCACAAAGCCCTTGGTTGGGTCTGTGTTGGGTGGTTCATCCTTTGCCGGTGCTAACCCCGGAACCCTTAACTCTATCACTCTCCGTTTCTTATCTGCCATAATTAATAATCTCCCTGTTGAACCACTGCTTCCGTCTCCTCAATCGCTTGAGCTTCAGGAGCCGGAACCTGTCCCGTGATGGCTTGCATCTCCATGGCTTCCTGCTCCTTCTTGTCCGGCATGAAACCTAGCTGCATAAGGTACTCCTCCACATCCTTCCGCAAGGCCCGCGCATTATTCGTGTCCACCTGCTCATAGGCATTGAGTAATTCGCCCAGCCTTGAGCTAATAGCCTGTTGCCCCTGCGGTGGAACCTGCATCCCGCTCTGCCGGGTTTTCTCAAGGAACTGCATCAGTACCCCGATCCTTACCCGCGCATCCTGACCGCCCTCCACCGGAATCATCTCGCCCAGCATCAACGCAGGAATAATCTTCTTCTCATCGGATACCTCGTTGCCTTCCTTCTCGTTCGGGTCTTGGATAAGTCGCGGTATCAAGGACGGGTCTTCCAGTTCAAGAATGCTCTTGTCCAGTTCAACCTGGTTAATCCATGGGCTGTTCATAAACAACTGCTTCCGTTGCACCGCCTTGTTGAGCAGCATGGCTTTGCTCACCATATCCATGCCCCCACGCGGTTCAATCTGGTACTCGTCGTGCAACGCAACCGGATCAAGCATCAGGCTGTCCTCAAGGAAACGGAACTGTAAATCTTCCCCGTCAAACTGAATCAATAGTTCCCAAGCCTGACGATACAACGTCCCCAGTGCCTGACGGAAAAGGCGCAGTCGCAAGTCCATGTTCTGCTGGGACTGGGCATTGATGGATTCAATCTCCGTGGCCGTGCGCCTGTCCTGCGATGCCATCACCTGATTGATTCCATAATCGGGAACCGTCACGCGCTGTTCAGCCACTGACTGTGTTCGCATCAGTTCCTTGTCAAAATCTATCGGGGGTTGCGGCATGGGAACCGGCGCAATTCCAAAGGGCAAAATCTGTCCCGGTTTCATCCGCAGATTAACCGAGTTGGGCAGGTCACGTTCAGCCCTGAAGAGCGGCTGGTTGAACAACGTGGCGCAGTCCATCTTTTCATTCCAAATCTTGTTCAGGCTGACCTCAAAGGTTCCCAACATCTCACACACGCCACGCGGNCTGTACCACCCGCCATCGGTGATCTCATACTCACAGGAGGCAAACGGAGGTTGCCCGTGGTCGTATGGTACAGCCATGGTATCGCGCAGCTTGGTTTCAGGTGACTGCGGTGAGAAGGTTTCAATCTGCCATTCCCCGTCCTTTTCNTTCCGCGTGTAAACCTCCCAAACTATGATCTGATCGCGATCACGGCTAAAGGTTAACCCCTCGCGGATTTCCTTCCGGTTACGGAGATTATTGCTGATCCCCTCGTTATCCTCCACACCTCCCCGAATCTTGTTAATGACCGCCTTGGATGTGTCATAGATACCGGCGCGTTTATACGCCGCCTCGCTCATTGGCAACACGTGTGCCACCCTGTCGGCTCCGTCCACCCCCTTCGTCCAAGGCGGAACAATCACAAAGAGCGGGTCTATCGCCTGAAATTCCACTCGCCGCTTGTCCGGGTTCCAAAACACCTTCAGCACCCCGCGACCNCCCATCAGCATATGGTCAATCCAACTCATCACTTCCGTGGCGTAGTTGCTCTNCTCATGGAGCTTATAGGAAAACCATTGTTCAGCCGCCGTGGTGAATCCCGCCAACTGACTTCGCATGGGAACAAACGTAGCCAGTACCTCAAGCCCCATGGCTTGTTGAAAGAACCCCGGCTTCAACTTGTTGATGGTGGTATCTATTAACGGGAAATGCATATCAGCCGCGTTAGGCCAAGGCTTGTGTTTCCGCTTCAGACCGTTGTTACGCATCTGATACCACAACGCCTGTCGCGTCTCCCATTCCACGCGGGACTTGATGTCATCCGCCACCAAGTTGTAAATCTTCTCGCTCATCTAAATATCTACTTTTTGTCTTCCATCCTCTTGAACATTTCTTGAGAGGTGATTTTTCCCTGCTCCCAAAGTTTAACTGTCGCATCGTTCCGATCCGATTTGCTTCTGATGGCTTCCTCTTCTTTCAGGATTCCGCTCTTCGCTTTTCTCGCGGCAGTAACAATGGCAGGAGTCTTCCCCTTGAGTCTCCACTGGCGCACCGCTTCGCGCTCCTTCGTTTCAGCATAGGTGGGTGGTAAATTAAATCCCTTATTCTTTGGCATGATCTTTCCCTTCAGTTAGTCGCTCATATTCCCCCGATTTTGACTGACAAATCTTTTTGTCGCTCAATGCTGATCGTCAACCTTTACGCGCCATGTTCCTGAATGTCCGGGCCAAGACCGCCTGTTTCTTCGTTTTCGCGCTTGCCTTGGAACCCGGTTTCAGGACTTGTTTCACATACTGCCCGACAGACTTATCTGCTGCCTTGGCTTTCCTTGTGAATGCCCCCTTCTTAATGTTCGCATTTTGAATCCAGTTACCTGCCATTTATCTTCCCCTTCCACGGTTGCGACCACGCGGCTCAATCTTCCCGGCCTTAATATCCGCCTTGGTCGGCACAGTATATCCCTGTGGAGTTATGTTCCCCCGCTTAACCTTTTTCTCCTTAACAACCTTCATTCAATCCCCCGTAACACAATGTGACACCACTGGCAAATAAATAATTCATATTACCATCCAACCTCCATCCCCGGCGGGACAGACATTGAATCAGCTATAGCCTCCGCTTCATCATACAACTCGCCCAGTGATGGACGGCTAATACTCTCATAATATTCCCAAGACCCGCCTATCCCGCCTCCACAAGCTATGCACCCCAACACCGCGTCAGCCCTGTCAGGACTAGCCAATCCACGCGCCTTCATGCGATCCTTCGGTTCCACTCCCAGCTTGCCTGACCGACCCACATCGCTCCTCCTGGTAATCATCTGTTGATGCAACAATCCATCATCAAACAAACGCACATCCTGCCGCTCAATAGCTCTAGCTGCCTGATGCCAAATCTCTGCCCCCCGATTAGTATACCTAGGATCAAAAGGTTTCCCCCCAAAGTTTACCCGATGGATGTCAAACCCCGCTTCCATCAAGGCATCGCACATCGGTAATCCCAAACCGCCTTCATCTCCATACACCTCATCCCCCACCACCCCATGAATATCAAACAACTGCAATAACCTACCTATACTCTTGTTCGTGTCCCGATCCTTCCAACACTCCATCACTGTCACCTCATTGCCCACTCGCAAAGCAAACACACACTCATCACCTCCTGCTGCGAAATCCACAAACGCACACTTCATCCCATCCTTACGCTCAGGCGGTTCCTTCAAACATTTCTCCAAGTCCTTCAACATCAACACCACACCCTCATCACTGTCATCCATGAACTCGCCATAGATCATACTCCGAATCAAAGGGCTGCTCTCTCCATAAGTCGCAATCTGTTCGCTAATCCAGTCCTTCGTCAAATGGGGACAGTCATAGGCCGTCACAGTAAATGTCTCCCAACGCTCCCGTTGTTTAGTGAACGCGTCATAAAAGAAACCCGTAGCCGCTCCCGGACTGCTCATCATCAATAACCGACTAGGCTGACACCGCTCAACCGCATGGAAAATCTCATCATCATGGATACCCTTCGCTTCATCCACAATAAACAAAAGATTGTTACTCTCCCCCTGCCTATGCCAACCCTCCGCCTTGTGCGGGTCACTAGCACTAAACCCAATCGCCCGCGCCCCATTCACAAACCTCAACCCACTCTGCGTAACCTCAAACCCCTCACCCGCCGTCAATTGCTGCACATACCTCTTCAACGTAGGCCACAAAGCAGCTTCCACCTGACGATAAACTCCAGCAGTACACACCACCAAGCTATCAGGAAAACTAATCACATGCCACAACACCGCTATCGCCGCCACCATACTAGTCTTCCCACTACCATTCGCCGCTTTCAACGCCACACGACTCTCACGATAATTCAATTCCTTCAACACATCCACCTGCCAAGGATACAAGTCCATGTCCAGATACGTCTTCGCAAACCAATGCAAGTCAGAACGCTTTGACCGAGCCAGTTCACTCTCCTTACCTTTCCGGTTCCTTGATCCTTTCGGACGACCCGCCTTCTTGGCCGCAGGTTTACTTGTAACGGGCTTTGATGACTTCTTCATGCTATCTCCCACCTGAATTTCTGTTGGCCGTATATCGGTTGCCATTCACGCACCTTGCCGTCTCGCTTGCTCTTACGGCCCCAAGCATCATGCGGCTTTACCTCCGCGACTATCCGCCATCCCGATCCACGCAAACTCGCACCACTCTCATCCTGCAATGTATAAGTCACCAACCTGTCACCACCCATCGCCCTCCACGCTCGCCAACACGCGCCATACAACTTTGAATTGGAATTCCTCGGGGCCTTCCCATTCACACAAACCCGCAACACCTCCGCAGTTCCTCGCACCATGAACGTAGCCGATAACGGATTGCCCACTATCGCTACCCCAACCAGTTCGCCTTCCTCCAAACCAATCGCAAACTTCCCACCATTCCTAACCGTCCTCCCGTTGTGCCGATGAAACGACTCAACGAAATCATTAGCCTCACGCAATGTTACCGGAACAATAGTCATATGCTTTTTTGTTTAGGGCTATTGGATGGAGGGGGGAGCAACAGCAAGCGCAGCAGGGGGGGGTGGTGGTGGTGGGCGTGGGTCGCTGATGACGGGGAATTCCCTGCACATTGGTTTTGGGAACCACTGTTGAGTAAGCAGGCAAGCGTCAAATCTCCACAGTGGCTTGCTTGGTGGCTTCCTTGGTCTTGCCGGTTACATTCTGAACCAAGGTTAACAGCACAGAACCCGTTGAACTGTTGCCGGTTCCGTTGGTTTGCGTACGCTGTGCGTATTCCATGCCATTGCACCGTTCCAGTAGCCATGCGGCAGCTTGCCAGTTCCTTTCCGCGTGCTTGTGGATTAAAGAGAGGTTCTTTTTAACTCCACTCTCTTTTGCCAAAGAGAGGGCAACAGCAGCACCTTCCGTTCTCTTGAGAATGCGATTGAACACGCTTTCATTCAATCCTAGCAAGCTTGCAACCCTTGCTTGTGGATAGCCCAAGGCTAGTGCTTCACAAGCTTCTGTGACCATTTCAGGAGTCAATTTGCGTATGGCTGGTTTACGGCCAACCTTCTTCACACTTGGCGGGCGTTTGTTTGTGATCTTAACAGCCATAATAAAAGCGCGTTACGTTTTAGCTAATAGGGACGGGGAAGAAAAGCCAATTATTCAAAGCAATGAATTCTCACAAGCACATCCCATGCCAATTGTGACACATCGTGTTAAATAAAGTTTACGAATTAATTTGCATTTGTACGCATTTGCACCGACGCTCTCTGTGTTGGCACGGTGCCAGCAAAAGACTAGGAAAGTTAGCTAGGAAACAAATCAATATGACACAAATTGAAACTACCACCTATAAACTGCCAGCCTATTGGGCAAGCTACCTAATCAATGGAGACGCAAGCGGATTGGAGGAAAGCGAATTGCAAACGGTGGATTCATTCTTGCAAGCAAACAAAGACCCAAACTTTGTTGATTGTGGTGAGCAATACTTTTCATGGACAAATGACGCCACCACATTAGGCGGAGACGTTTGCGACTATGTAGCGCACATAATAAGAAATTAATCCCATTGTGCAGATACCAGGAAACTGGTGTTTGCCTTGTGCGATTAGTAAACCAATAGACTAGGATAAAAAAATGAAATATACCCCACAAATACTGCCGCGAAGGGATTCCCTTGGTAACTTAATAAATGTTGGCATCCTATTTGATGACCAATCCAAAACCTATGTTGGAGAAATCCGCACGGGCAAAAAGATAAGGATGGTATCGGGCGCAATGCGAAAACCTGTTGTCGCAACAGGTGAAGCAAACACGCCAGACGGTGCAGCCGATGACGCATTGAGAAACTTCTTTTCAGGCAAATAACCAAACTCACAAAATGAATAAAGATTATCAAATTGCCCTTACCAAGAAAACGAAAACTCCCGTGAATATATTTGATCCTGATTTACAGAATGAGAATCAACCAATAAACGCGGCGAGCTTTTATTTTGATTGGCTCAATAATTATCTCACGGTTGCGCGGATTGCTGAAGATTATCAGATCAGCGAAAAACGTGCCGAATGGTTAATTGAATACGGGCGGCTAGTTTGGAGCAGAAAACAGTTTGCAAAATAATCCTACACTCCGCCCTTGCAACTTGCGAGGGCGGCAATGTGGGATTACCACAAACCTAGCCAGGTAAAGTGCCTTGGATGCCCGATTGGCTAGGATAAGAACAAACGGGCAAACGTGGGTTAACACGCCCAAGGCGGAGACTAGGAAACATGAAAGCAAAACAAAAACAAGCAAAAGAAGTGCTTGCCATATATGTGGAAGGCGAGCGGCATATTGAAAGCTACATAAAACCGGACGGCTTTGTTGCCTACCAAGACAACCCCACAACGCCGGACGCATACCTTGCCAGCCATCCGGGGGCAATTATTCTGCCGCTTGACGACGCGGTAAAGAAAATCCGCACGCTTGACCACGCAGAATATTGCAAACCGTGGGTGGAAATTAGCAAGGAAACTTGGTGGGATATGTTGGAAGTTTTGCCGCCTGAAAAATGGCAAACCGTGGGCGGCGTGGAAATGTTCCGGATGTGCGAATATACTTGCGGGAATATCACCGGCCATTATGCGCGAATTAGTGAGCGATACTTTTCCGCTGATCGTGAAGCGGGAAACAACTTTGACGAATTAGCCATTGAAGTATTGGAAACAGCAGGAAAAGAGGTGAACGCATGAGCCGCACTAAATACGATTGGACGCGGGTTAATAGCGATATAAACGGCAACCCGCGTTTTGTGATTCATTTCCTAAATCTTGCTGATAATTACCCGGACGCGGTAAAGCTGGCAAACAAGATCGGCGGCAGGAAATACCATACAAAAGGGTACGGCGGCGGCGTTGTTTTCCAAAGCTACAGCTTGCCCAATACAGAAATGCACATTGACCGCGTGAAACGGGACGCGATACAGCCGGAAACGCTGGCGGCATTGGAAAAGCTCACAGCATTAGCCGCGAGCCAATTAGACCAAAGCGCAACGCATGACGGGCTTGAAAATTGCAAAGGCTTGGCGGATGCGCGGCGAGCCATTGCCAACGCTAAAGGGGGGAAAGAATGATTGCACCACAGCAACAACTAGCCACAGACCCCCGCCATATCCGCGCAAGGTTTGCCGGGTATTGTGCGGAAACACGCTTGCGTATTCACGCGGGCGATTGGATTATCTACCATCCCTTAACCAATGACGTTTATTGCGCGTACTCGCTCGCGTATAAACAATTTGAGAATGCAAAATATTATCAATTAACACATTAAAATTATGAAAAACACAAAGACAAAAAAAACAGAGTGGAACGAAAAAACGGACAAGCACAAAAAGATTGACTTGGAAAACCTGAAAACAGAAATCCGAAAGGGGGTTGCCGAAATGAAAAACGGCATTGATTCCTTGGAGGAAATGAATGATATGTGGATGAGCGAATCCCGCACCCTAATGTCCGGTTATTATGGCATAAATCGCGCCATTGAGCAACTGGATCAAACGCACGTTTGGGATGGTGAATGGGATGATATGCCGGACGAAATCCTTGAAGTGGCAACCCACATGAACGCGTACCAAGGGAAGTGAAACACTTGGGCAACTAGCTTGCCCATTCCTAGCGGGGTCACTGGCGAAAGCTGGTGGCCCCTTTCCTTTGACCTGCACGACTTGCACGACCTCCACGCGTGGGAGTCATGGGAGTCTTAACCCGTGGATTGCCCTTTCGCGGGCTAATACGTGTGCGTACTGTCAAGTCACAAACAGGGTCAATTCTCGTTACAACCTAAAAGCCTCTAAATCGCGCCTGTACACCTCCCAAGCTACAATGTGACACAACCCACCACAAAAGACCGTCAGCACCCCTTTACGGGCCACTACGGGCTATTCTGGTGAGACTTCAGCTTGCCTTTTTCCCTCGCGCCAGCAGTTCTGCAATGCCTTCAATCCCCGGCGGGAGGGAGGCTTGCTGTTGCTCGCGTGGTGAGAAGCTCATCAGCGTGGATTTGATTTCCCTTTCCTGCTCGCGTAGTTCTCGCAAGCGATTAGGATCATCCTCGCGGCTCCAGCTAATCACATCGCCGGTAGCATCTAGGCATCTGCCATTGAGGATGGATTTGATTTCATCGGCTATGAGTTTCTGCGCGTGTTCAAGGCCAATTCTGTCGGCTGTTCCAAGGGGGGAAGGGGGGTTTAAAGGTATAGCTTTGACTTTGACTTTAACTGGCATAGCGGTCGCATTGCGATTCACCTTGCGATCGCTATCCGGTTTCCAACGTGCCTCTGCTCCCTTTTTCCCTGCTTTTGTGAGCTTTTTGCGGTTCTCCATGACCTCTTCCCTCACTTCTTCCATCCTTTTGTGCCTGTACCTTCCAGACTCATCTAAATAAAATCTTTCCAATGCGGCTTTAAGCTCTATGCGATCGCATCCGGCTAGTCTGGCGAGCTTTGCCTTGTCAGAAGTCAGTCCATCATCAATCCACGCATGGCACAAAAGGCTGATGTAAGCTCCACGCTCGGCGGCACTCATCACCATGGTGGAGGCGATGAAATCATTCACGTAGAGGGGCATTTTAAAGAGTTTATCTTTCATTCAGAGGTCTCCATTCAATGTGTTCAAGGGGGCAAAGGTAAAAGATTTGGGTCATGTTAGTGTACCGGCGGTCTGTGATGGTCTTTTTACGCCAATATGGGCGTGTTTTGCAGTACACAATAGCCGCGTGGGTCTGTTGTTTGTTCAAAATCATGTATGCGTAGGGCTTTGGCTTGGCACGGTCATAGGTTTTGGCCGCACACACGATAAAATCCTCTCCAAAGGGCCAATTTGAGGCATTAGTGAACTCTGCTGTGAGTCCTTTGACCTCTATACGCTGCTGAATGAACAAATCACCGTCATCCATGCAATTATGGCGGTCTTCCCAGTCCTTACACTTGAACATGGGCGCAATGGCGACTTGCATACCCTTGGCGTAAAGGTATTTCGCGCACTTAAAGACCGCCTCAGCACTTTGATCCAAGCTGTCAACGAACTTCTGATGTTCTCTCAATTCATCTGTCATGCTGTCATTTACTAATCATGTATAAGAGCCAGACCAGTGCAAGCACCAGCAGGAGGTCAATTACTAGTCGCCAATCTTTGTTTCTCATCTTTGGGCCTCTCTTCTTCTTCTTCTTTCGTTTCCTTGGCGTCCTTGAGAGCTTCTTTATTTTCTTTGACCCCCACCGAACGTCCACGCCTTCTTGCGTTTCTTTGTTAATTCCTCTTTTAGCCATTCATCCCTACTCCTGGTTATTCCGATCAGCACACTATCCACTTCACTCCTGCTTGCATGAGGGTCTGCGAGCATCTTGCGAGCTATGTTCTCCCATTCCTCAAGTGTCGCGCTTTTCTTCATCTTCCTTCCGAACCCAGCCAAGGCTTTCAAGCTGATAGGACAGGTCTTTAAGCGTCATTCTCTCGTTAGAGGGGTCTTCGTATTCATTAGCGTTCTCTGGCTTCATCACTTTAGCCATCCAATCCGCCACCTCCCGCATTTCCTGAAATATGTTTATGGCGACATACGTGCCATGGTAAGCCATCCTGAATTTGCCAACCACTTCCGGCACTTGTTCCACCAATAGCTTGCCCTCTCGCGTATTCCATTCATTCACCAACTCCTCTGGAAGCGGATCGCTTAAATGGCAACACCCATCAAGGCATCCGATGGTGAAAGAATCTGCATTCTTGTCGTCTCCTTCCCAGAAGTCTGTTTCAGGTTTGCCCCCGCAAAACGGGCAGGGCAGTAAGTCTACTTCGGCTATGTTTATTCTTGTTTCTTTACTCATCCTCTTCCCTTTCTCCGTACCCACATTCATGGCAAGCGAGCATATTGCTGCTGCCCGATTCAAACCATCGCATTGTCCCGCACTCCGGGCATTTGTTGACCGGCTCATCGTGAAGCTCGTCCTCACTAAAATCGTATTCAGTCATTCCACTTCAATCACCGTTTTTTCCTCTTTCCGCGTTTTGACTTTGACTTGGAAGATTTCAAGCCGGATGTCTTTTTCCCTGTCGTCTTTGATGACTTTCGCTTTCCTGATCGCGTCAATCGCGTATTTGCAGCCTCCAGCAAGGTTGTCAGGGTCAAGGAGTCTGCATCTGTAGGAAGTAATGCGTACCAGATTTCTTTGAAGATATCCTCCTTCAGCTTCTTCCTCGCCCACGGCCCCAATGCTAATAGCCGGTTGAGGCTTGGGATGGGCTGCTTGACCACTATCCTTATCGCCATTCAAGCTACCTCCCTGACCTGCGCCTTGGGCAACTTCGGCTCAATCTTCAGCACTTCCGCCACATCTTCCATCATCGGGCGCAAGTCCCAATCGCGTGCGTACATGAGTTTGTAAGCGATTTGTTTCAGCCCATGGATGACAGTGGCATGGTTCACCCCTTTGCCCCACCTACGGCCTATTACGGCGCATTGAAGGCCCATGTGGCAATGGATGTAATGCCAGCATATCCACCGTGCTTCCACAGCTTCATCTGTTCGGAGTCTGGACATCATGGTTTGCTCGCTGACGCCAGTGACCTTTGCCACAGCTTTGACAATCTCTGCGATCTGTTCCTGTTTCGTTTTTGTTTTCATATTCTTTTTAGTATTTCATAAGCTACTTGTGGGACGATGGCGTTTCCGAGGGCTTTAAGTCTGTGTGTCCGAGAGGGTATCCCATGAGCCACTCGACCCACGTTGGGTTCAACGCTCCATTGGTTGTCTCGCCCATCGCAGCTAGAGTTCTCCCCAGTGTGTCCTGTGTCGCTGTTCCGTCCTTCTTTCTGTCGTAAGGTTTGCGACCATCCTTCCAATCTCGACTTGTTGGCGTGGGCCACATCCTGTTGGGGTCGTCCCGTTGTCTGTTTATTTCCGCTGATAGACTGTCGTAACGAATCTTGTCGTTCCAGTGGGTGTTCGCATCGGATGCTGTCGGCGTGGGCAAGTATCCACACCCTGTCTCGTCTGTGCGGGGCGTTGAGGGAGCAAGCTGGAAGTACAACCGTCCCCGTGGAGTACCCTTCGCCTTCCAGTTGAGAAAGCACATCGTCGAGTGCCATGTTGATGAGGCCAGCAACATTCTCTGCAAGCACGAAATCGGGTCTTGCTTCTTTAATAACTCTGAACATTTCAGGCCAGAGCGCACGGTCATCCTCCTCGCCTCGTCGCTCCCCGGCTTGACTGAAAGGTTGGCAAGGAAATCCGCCTGTGAGGAGGTCGGCCCCTCGCCATCTTGTGCCGTCAAACTCTCGGATGTCTTTGATGATTGGGACGGTGGGCCAATGTCGCTTGAGGACTCTGGTGGCGTAGGGGTCGGACTCGCAGAACACGCTGGTGGAAAACCCGGCAGCATTGCTTGCAAGGGCGAATCCTCCGATCCCGCTGAAGAGATCAATGTGTTTTCGTCGTTCATTCACTTGTTAAAAGCACCGACACGCAACGTGGGTTTTTGAATAGCCGGAGTGGATGCACCCCGCCTAGCTAGGAGGCGAACCCAGTAGACCGCTGCGTGCCGGTTAAATTTCATAGTTAATCTCTCTCAGCTTCTCCCGCAGTGGAGCTATCCCCTCCAGAGCGGCAAAGAAGTTCTTCCACACTTGGGCGACTTGTTTGGGTTGGTAAGCCTTCAGCATCTCCGCCTTGAGGGTGACTTTAATTTCCTCTATCAGCTTATTGACTTGCGGAGGGTCATGGCGGTTAGGGTTGGCAAGGCTCTTGACCAGCTGGGTATCCTGGAATGTGAGGTGATCCCAAGTTTCAGGGTACGCCTCCACCCAACTTGTTCGCCCATCTCCCCAACTAGGTTCGGGAGGGGAGTACCCCAGCACTCCATCAGTCGGCTTGTATCTTGCCCTTGAGGACTTGCCCTTGCGGCTCGCGGCCTGTTCCTTCCGGTACGACCTAGCATCTCTTTCAATCTCACGCCTAACCCAACGCCAGTTTACATATTCACGCCCAACCCCATGCGCCTTCTCCCTCCGCAACTCCTCCTTCTCCGTGAGCCGCAAAAGTTCTCGCTCGGTATAGTTCGGCAGCACCTTTACGATCTCCTGATGCTTGTAGGCTCCCGTCCGGTTGGCATCCTTGAGCGTCTCCGCATCATCCACCGGAAAGAAGTCCCTTACCCAGTGCGAGTTGCACCGGATGAACGGGTCAAGCTGCATAAAACCGTAACTGTCAATAACCCCTGACATTAAAACGGTACATCATCCTCTTCGGCTTTGGGGGCTGGTAGGCTTTGCTCCACAGGCGTGGGCGGCTCTCCTTCTTCAAGACTCTCAATCAAAGTGCTGAACGCTTTCTTGGAGTCGGCCTCGGACATGGGCTTCTTTGAGTAATCCTTGAAATCCTCTATGGAACCGGAGATGGAGAAGCCTTCGGAGCCGAGCGTGCCGTTGATCCAAAAGGATATACTCTTGAGGTTGCCCCCATCGTTCCACAGTCCCTTAAAGTCTGGGTAGGTTGGTTTCTCAATCTTCTTCTCTACCTGTTGGTAGATGCTGAAGCGGCCCGGTTGTAACTTTCTTTTTTCTTCCATAATTATTCTTTCACTAATCTTGGTTGGTCTGTTGTTGTTTCAATTAAATCCTCCAATGAATCGGCCACAGCCTTGTACGCCTCGCTCTTCTTCTTGCCAGTGGTAGCCACTACCCCGCTTTCAATTTGGGGAACAGATACCTTCACGGCTTTGAGAAAGTCTTCTTGGGAGATGAGCTTGTCTTCGCGCAATCGGTTGAAAGCCTCTTGGCTATCTGTGATCTTCCTGCGCTTCCTTCCCTCGGCAATCTTATAGCCAGGAATTGAGTAAGGATCATTGTCCAGCGTCTCCCGAGCCTTCTTCTCAATCTCAGGGATGAGCTTCTTGGCTACACCAACATAATCCAGTAGCTCCGCGAATCTTGTGGGGTCGCTTAACTCTGTGACCTGCACCAGCGTGAGCATGGCTCCCATTGCTTCGGGGCATTGGGTCTTGTACTTGCACCACTTGCATTGCTTCTCCCCAGCGAACCTTCGCGCCGAGGGCGTTAGGGCAAGCTCAAGGATATTCAAAATCAATTCCTTGCCGTCCCGCAACTGCTTGGCGTTGAAGGTTGCCACCTCCACAGGCTCCCGCGTCTGAAGGATGGCGGCATGAATCTTGCGCACCTTGGGAAAGTTCGCCTTGAGCAGCACGGCGAGAGCCAGTAGCTGAAGGTTGCGTCTGCTGGGCGTCACCTCTCCACGACCTGTCTTGTAGTCCACAATCAAAGCGGTTGAACCTTGAATGGTGATTTGGTCAGCCATGCCGCTGTAGTTGAGTTGAGCAGGAGTGGCTGGGGGCGAGAGCCAAAGGCGATGCTCTTTCATCACCGTAATGACTTTCTTTGCGCGAGGGAAAACCTCGGCTTCCAAAAGCTCACGCTTGGCTTCCAGTTCATCAGCAATATCCTGCTCGGCAACATCCAGTATTATTTCCTGCTTGCCTTCCAAGTAGCTATGGATGCGGATGCCTTTCACGGCATCAAAGCTCATCTGATCCTCTTTGATGTCTTTCTGTGCCGTGAAGGCTCCGGGGCAGAGGCTCAAGTTCTCAATCGCGGAAGCACTTGGCCAACCACCTCGGAGATCGCCGTTACTGCTCACGGCGATGCCTCCTCGGCAACCTTCACGGCATCTTCTGTAAACATATCTGAATGGGTGGCAGTAGCACGCTGGGGCTTGTTGAACTTGAATTGGGTGTCATCCGATTCAAACGCCTCGCGGATCTCTCCATCCATGGGGAGCCATTTTGACAGGCGGCGAAAGGCGGTTTTCTTGGCCATCTCATTCCAATCCGTTACCCAAGGGCCGCTCTTGCCAGCCTTGCTCCGATTGCGGATTGCTTCCACTTCGGCCTTGCTCATCACCTCGCATTTCTCCGTACCGTCTTTAAAGCGACAGAGGGCATAGCAACCTACCAACTCCCCTCTATCTTCGCCCAGATCGTATTTGTGGGCCTTTAATTCGCCCCGATCATACTCAAAATCGTCATTGGCATAGATTACGTCTGCATGGATGTAACTTATGTTACCCGAACGCATGACCAATTCAACGATGCCTTTGTAGTCAATTATCAACTGGCATTGGTTGCCGTAGGGGATGAGGTGGGCGCGGCGACCATCCGGCTCAATGCCGTGCTGACTGCAAGTCATTAGGGCTTGCAACACACTAGCCGGATCGCACTCGCCCAGCTTGGGTGTCTTTAGTAGTGTTGTAAGGGCTACCCTCGCCATTCTGTCTGGCGTGAGGTGCTTTGGTAATGCAAGGGCCATCTGCTCCTTGAACTTGTCGCTGCCGATCAAGTCTTGCAGCTTCTTCGTACTCTTTGTTAGTGCTTGTGTCATAAGATTTATAAATAGTTTTGGCGGGTTACATTTAGCATATGAGTTTCGTAAGGTCTTGGGTGGCGAATGCCCCACTCTGGAAAGGCGAGGCACATGAATTTCTCAATCGCAAGAGCATCCGGCGCACACTCCGCGCAAATCATTCGCTCAATGGCTGCATCTCCCGTGACCACCACAGAGTCGTAGTCCTCGCAAATATAGCAGTAGCCTCCCCTGGGCGGCTCTAGCTTAACGAGTTGCACGCTCATCTTTGGATTTTTTCTTGGCATTCTTTTTTAGTTTCTGCAAAAGGAGTTTGTCAATGTCCGATGCACGGAATCGCAGAGTGGCAGTCTCGCCATCTCCAAACTTGAAAGCATCCAGCTTGTCAGCATGAACCCATCGTCGGATCGTGCAGTGGTGTACGCCGATGATCGCCGCCACATCGTGAATGGAAAGGAGGGTGGAGATTTCCAAGTCCTCGCCATCTTGCATGATGACCCCGCTCTTATATTCATAGGTGAAATCGGTGGTCATCGTCCTTCCTCAAATTTAACGATGTCAGCCAAGCGGAAGCGGAGTGTCCGGTAGCCTATCTTCCTCGCTTTGATTTTCCCTTTCCTAACCCAACGCCGAATTGTTTCGGGCGTCACCTCAAATCTCTCTGCAACTTGGTCAACGGTTAGCATCATGCGAACCCCAAGTATGCCCCTGAAGTCATCCGGGCAAAGAAAAAGCTGTGAGCGTTAAACTCACAGCTTATTCACCGCTTGTTGATATGTCTGGCTAGGGGAATATATTCCAGAAATCCTTTGCCATGGGAGGAGTAATCGCGCTGCCGATGTAATGAGTGAACAGGGTGGTGGTATTAATGGAATGCCCCATTGCAGTCTTCAAATCCGTCTCGTGGCGGAAGTGCTTGAGGTGGCACGATGCAAAGGTGTGGCGCATTATGTCGGACTCATCCTTGCCCCATGTTACGCCTGAAATGTATTTAATCCTGTCCCTCCGGCGGCGTATGTTTCGCATGGCTGGCAAGTCTCCACCTAGCTCAAGCCACGCCTTCGCATTGTCTTGTAAGGGGATTTCCCTTTTCTCCCGCGTCTTTGATCCGCCTCTTGAAATGTAAACGGCGTTTGCCTCCAAACATACGTAGCTCGGCAGGTTCTTCCACTGCTTGGCGGGGAACTCATGCCGCCAATGCACGGAAGCAATTTCATTGGGGCGCACTCCGCAAAAGATTCCAAGAGCGTAGTACGGGAGAAGCTCTGGATCATGCTCTCGGCATACTTCAAATATCTTACGCACATCGTCGGGAAAGAATACGGCCACATCTTCCTTGCCTTGATAGGCTCCGAACTCCTCCTTGCAGTTAATCTTGGCAACCGGATTGTCCCGCCGGTAGTCCTCGCGCTTCACCCACGCAAAGAATTGATGTAGCTGATTCCGGCGTAGCCGCTTTGTGTTGTTCCCCCATCCATTGTGATTGAGGTACTCCAAAACGAACTGGTCGGTAACATCCCTTACCTTCACATCCTGGTAGCCGTAAAACCCCTGCACGGCATAGAGAAGGCATTCAATGCTTTTTTCCCGTAAGCCCTTCTTGACCAGCGAATCGCGAAAGTCCCAGTACAGTTCACTCACCGGCACATCATCCTTTAGGGCCGAATCGGTATCCTTCTCTTTTAAAATCTGAAGGACATCAAATAGGGAACAATCCATCTCACGCGATAGCTTGGCGATCCTGCTCAAGTCCATGCGCTGCTCGCTGGACAGGTCAGCAATGGATGCGCCGTAGGTTGACAATTCCTTTTCCCGATCTGTAACAAACTTCTCGGCCTCGGCCCTGCTGGCAAACCACCTCTTTTTCCTTTTTCCCTTAACAGTAAAAGTGGCGCGGTATTGCTTTGTTCCTTCGGGCTTCTTGGGGTCTTTTATTATATTCATATCCTAGCTTTCTCTTGTGAGGGCTGCACACTGTGTCCAGTAACCTCAACGCGGGGGGCAAGATACACCCTCGGTGACCCCTGTCAAGGGGTATTTAGGCGTAAATAGGTGTATAGGTCGCCACGCTTCAGTACGAAAAACGTGAATACTCCCCGTAGCGGAGGCATATAGTCATCGGTTTTCTAAACCGATGCCTATATTACTTTCACAACTGGAAAACTGCATATTGTAAATCGGGTGACCCCTCGGTAGCCAGATGAACCTCGGCTTTCCTGCCATGGGTGACCCCTTCCCCCGCCCACAACTTGTTCGCAATGTGATGTTTTATCTTGCTTTGTGTCACACTGTGGATACCTTGTTCATATGGCTAGGATGCTAAAACAAAAAACTAAACTCAAATCCACGTTCGTCGCATTCAGAATGACAGACGCGGAACTCAAACGTCTCAACGACATGGCTCGCCGTGTGGGCATGAGCCGCTCTCAATTCATCAGCCGATCTGTCGTGGATACAATGGATCGGGTTGAAGCAAAGCGGAGTCCGAAAAAGACCTTCATTGAGCTTTGCCGCTACATCCTCAAGTGATTTTCCGGCATTTGACAATCGCCCCCAGAGTGATCGCCGTCCAGTCTCCAAAATTCTTGTCCTTGGGATAGACGGCAGTTCGCAGGATCAGCTTCCGCTCGTCCATGGAGATGAGGGTTCCTTCGCTCACGCACTCGGCCACATCAACCTCGGACAGTTCTGCGTTTACGAAACCACATGGGTCTAGCCAAAAAACGGCTATGCGTTTGGAAACCCAACTCTTGGGAGGCTTCTTCATTAGGGAATCTTGTAGTGGTCAACTGGGTAAACCTTTGCTGCACCTTGTCGCCGGAACCGCTTCACCTCAACTTTGCCTTCTTTCCGCATCATGTAGACTTTGCGGCGCACAGAGGATATGGACAGATGGAGTTGATCCGCCAATTCCACCACGGTGTAAAAGCCTTCCGGCACAACGTCGGTAGGCTCTACAACTGACTCCAGAGCCTTGGCCCAGTCGGTTAAAGCTCCGTCAGGTTCGTTGGAAGAATCCACTTTCCGTTTGTTCTTTCGGCTTGCCATATCTTAAAGTTTTTTTTGCCCTTACCCACTATACCAAACAACCAGCCATTCTCCCATCGCATTGTGGCTGGTCGCAGCGCAGCATAAGTTAGCCTCGGTATGTTGGCGCAACATCCGCCAGAATAACCTTTCGCTCCCCCATGCCGCACTGCTTGAACAGCTTCAATCCTGTGCAAATGCCCCATGACCACCGCACCACCAGGATCGGCGTAAATCTCTGCGTGCTGTTTAACAGCCGCCACGTTGGCCGTGTAGCCGTGAACAAAGGCGACAGAGCCAATCCTATGCACTCCTTGGTCGTAGTGATACGGATACACCTTACAGCCCATCTTCCGCAGGTACTTCTCCAGCTTGTCCACTCCCTCTTGGCAATACTGGCGCACAATGCCGCTGGCTGCATTCTCGGCAGTGTTGTAGAGCCTAAATTCGTGGTTGCCGTTAAGAAAGACTGTGGGGCGTAGCCGCTCCAACATATTGTAGCCCTGCGTGAGATCGCTCACCAAAGAATCATAATGTTCGGAATCCTGATTGCTTACTCCCTTGCGGAGACTTCGCAAATCAAAGTTATCTCCGAGGCAGATTCGGTGTTTGGGTTTTAACTCTGCGATGTGCTTCTCAAGGGCATCTATCGTGGAGCGTGACGACATGTCACCATGGGCATCCCCCCATGCTACAAAACTTTCTGTGGTACTTCCTTTCATGCGCGGCCCCCCAGCACGCTTGTTGCTGTTAGGTTACTTGTTTCGCCTCGGCATACGTGCTTGAAACCTTTGTTCCTTTAATGTCTTGCGTAACGCTGGGACAACTTTGTTCTTCGCCACCAAGGCTGCGATTTCGTCATCTGATAATTCTGGCGCGTCACCTGTCAGAGAGATGTAGGTTTTTTCAAGGGCCTCCCTCTGAATATCATCCAAATCCTTGGTTGCTTCCCCCCATAGATTTGCAAGCCCCATAACCTCCTTGTCCAGCTTTGAGGCTAACATCACCCTATATGGCCCTACCTTGTCAGGAAAGAGGGACTTCCCACCTCCAAGACCAGCGGGAATCCTTACCTTTCCTACTTGACCGGGGATTTTATACTCAAGGCCGCTCCCTAAAGCCGCCGCTAACCTGTCCAATGCGCTGGGGGATGATGCGGCTTGTTTTAGGAAAGACTGCATAGGCCCAGAGAAAATAAGTTTAGCCATTGCTATGTTCCCCACTGACGCAGACAAATTTCCAAGGACGTAATCCCTAGCCATTCCCCCCACTGAACCAGCATTTCGCCGCGATGTTTCAATCGCTAACTGGTACTTGAGCAGGTTATCCATGAAATCCTGCGTTTCTCTTGGGAGAATTTCTTGTATGATTTTTCTCTGCGCGTCTCCCCCGTACATCAACTTTTGGAGCTTTGATCCGGTAATGACGCTTGCCTTATCTTGAAGCACCAATTCATCAAAAGATTGCTTTGCCATCTCATTTGATTTTTGGAACATTCTGCGAATCGTTTGTCTCGCCACTTCCTCCCTTAAATCCTGTGGCAACTTCTCAAGGGCATCTCTCACCAGCTTGTAGTCCCCAACCTCCAGCACAAAATCGTCAATAAATTTGTCAGCGTTTATCTCTGGCAACGCATCCCCAGCCCTAATCTTCTTGGTAAGTTCGTTTGCAAACTCCTTTCTCTGCCTTGCCTTGAGGCTGATGGCTTTATTGATGTTTTCCTTAACAGAGCTAAACATCGCCGGATCATCCAGAGAGTTTCGCAGGGCATCCAGCGAATCTTGACCCACAGAGGCGGGTTGTTGTAATATGCTCTTCCGCCCCCCCGCTTCTGCTGCCGTCCCGAAATCGTTTAATGCTTGCTGAAGCCTCACATATTGCTCTTTCCCTCCCACTAACTTTTGTGCAAATTCTGGGTGAAGATTCGCCAGATTACGTTGAAACACCCCGAAATCTATAACCGCCTCGCCTTTGCCTATCTGGACTGTCGCTTTGTCTCCCAATTCCGCCAATATACCTCGCTTAAGGGAAAGGTATTCTGCTGGAGGAAGCAGCTTTTCCATATCTCGTAACAGAGAGGGCTTACCCCTGCCAGACGTGAAGAGGCCCATTATATCCCCCACTTCAGCCAGCCCCCCTTCGGCTGCATCTCTTCTTATGCGGTTGAGGACGGGATTCTTGGTGTAACCATCAAAAAGAGCCTTTGCATCTGTCTGTGCTGACTTGTATAAAGCAGCCACATCGGGGCTTAACTTCTCTAGGCTCGCATCAATGTCATTGCTTAACGCCTTGTAAAACCGCTTGGCTTGTCCGACAGAAAAGCCCCCACCCAATTCTCCTTTGCCGGTGGCATTGGCACGACCTATTACCTCCCCGAATGTTGCCCGCGCTTCAATCATCGCAGCCAGCGATTGGCGGTCAGACCCTATCCTGGCAAAACTTTGAGCTTCCTTGTACGCTGGAACCGCCCAGCCAATGGGTTCGGTTGTTGTCCCTGTTGTGACATCAACTTTTCCCCCTTTCGGCAGGAAAAGAGGGGTGGTTTGCTTGGTCTCTTTGATTAGGGTTTCCCCTCCGGTGATTTCCTTGCCTAACTGGCTGGTTTCGGTGGGAAGAATAAATCTTTCCTCGGCCCCTGTGATCGCCATGCGTGCTTCGTCAGCCTTCTTGTAGGATTTCTTCAGGGCAGCTTTTTTGCTTTCAACAGTGCTGCGGAGCGTTTGGCGCAATTGCGCTCCAGTATCCAAAACAGATTGCCCAAGGTTGCCCGTAACAGCCGCCGCTTGCTTTTCCGCTTCCTTAACGCCTGTACGGGCAAAATGTGCTGCCCCTCTTGCCACTCCGCTTTCAAGCTCACCGAGTCGTTGAGCAACTTTCATTCCCAAATCTGGATCAATGGCCCCTCGCGTTTCTTTTACCCCGAACTGACCCTTTGTGATGGCGGATTCCTGTGCCGCACGGAGTTGCTTGGTAGGATCAACCAAGCGACTGATTCTCTCGGAAAGCTGTTCGTACTCCTGAATGCCCTTGACGCCCGTGGTTTCTCCGGCTGTTAAAGGAAACTTCATGCCAGTTCCGGCGGGGGTTGCCATTTTGGCTTCCAGTTGCCCTGCCGCCTCCACTCCTTCCGCCGCTATTTTCTTGCTGAACCCTTGCGCCGCCGGAAACATCGTTGATGGTTTGAGTGCGCTTACCGCCTTTTGTCCAGCATACGGGATAATGCCGCCCAATGCGGTTTCCAGCGCAGCGTGCTTCACCCTGCGAGAACCAATTTCCTCCCAATCAACGGGTTCATCTATCGCCGCTCGCAGTGCAGCATCTTTCAGTCCACCTACTACCTGACCCCCCATGGCCCCCCAAGCCGCAGCACCAATATGACTCGCAATCCCAGCCGGAGTGGCTTTAGGAAACTTTTTCATATAAACCGCCATAGATGTCGCCACTTCAGGAACAAGACCCGATAAGTCACTGACATCTCTCAAGGTCAATGAGGGTTCGTCGTCCAGAACATCCACGGGCTTACCGCCTCGCCAAACCCGAATTATGTACCTCCCAGTTTCTCCAATTGGCTTAACATTGTTCTTGCCGAACAATTGCTTATACACAGCCTCTTTATCGCCAGGTGTTGATGCTAGACCTGCTACTGAGCGGTATGCGCCCGGAAGACCACGGGGGTCTAGCTCCACTCCTTCCGTGCCAAACTTCGCCTTCAACTCATGGAGTTGTCGTTCAGTGACTCCGCTCCCCCTGTATTTCGCAACCTCCTTTTCTCCACCACCCATGCCAAACTCTTCACTGAATGTCTGCTGAACGTCAAGGGGTCGGCCCTCCCTAGTGGCCTTAATTATCTGCTGAATCTGTTCGTCGGTTAATGCGGGTGGATTTTTAATGTCATCAGCCATAGTTTTCCCTCTTATCTATTTGGGTTCTTAAAGACAGAGCGATATAGGAAAAATGCCTCGTTATCTGTGATGTCGCCGCTCTCCTGCAATCGCTTTACGTTCTCTTGGAAGTCGGTAATCGCCTTTGCATTTCTCTCGCGGATTTGTGTAACCTCATTGGCAGACAAATCCGGGTTATCTGGATCGGCGAATCCTTGTAGGCCGTGTTTCTCTGACAGGATAAACGCAGCCAATTCATCATTCATCCCCGGTATTCCGCCTTGACCCTGCGGCTTGCGAGCATTCATAACTTCCTTGAGACTCATGCCCCAAATATCCTTCTTGCCCTTGTAAGCATCATGGAATTTCGTTAAAAGCCCCAGCTTACGATCAATTGCCCCTAGTTTTTTCTCAAACATGAAGGGAGAATCATTGACGCTCGGAGCAAGGGGCAGCAGGATTTTCCTGTCATTATCTGATAGGCGATAATCCGGCGCATTCAGGGCTAAAACATATTTCACTTGAAACTCATTAACCAATTGCCTGTATGCAACCCTGTCTGGGTCAGCCCAAGCTGTTACCATGGCTTGAGTAGCCACCTTGTCAAAGAGAGCGTTTTTCGCGGTAGCAATCCAGCCTACTTGCGGGTTATCTGGGTTAAATCCCTCTTTCAATTTTGAAAGCAAAAGCTGCGCTATCGCCATTTTATCCGGTTCAGGTGTCTTCGCCCCAGCCGCTCCCGCTCTCCCCACTTGCAGGGTTACAATTCCCGTTTCAGGGTCGGTAACTGTAATGACTTGGCCCCCGGTTCTGTCTAACATTTGTTGAGCAAAGTTCTTCTCGTCAGCAGTAGCGTCTGGGTCGTTTATTGTTTTAACGTAACCCTCCTGTGCTTGCCATGCTGTTGGAGCGGAACCCGCTGCCGGTGGCTTTAATTTATCCAAAATCTGCTGCGCTTCTGCCTTCTCTAGAGGTGTGGAGTCGGGGTTGTTTATGATTTTCACCAATTCCTCCACCCTTGCGTGCAGGGTGGGGGCCGTGGGCAACTTCTCCGCTTGCCATTTCGGAAACATTGCTTCTCTTTTACCCCGCTCCTCACCCCTTTGCTCCTTGGCTTTTTCTTCCTTAATTTCTTTCTGCCTCAAAGCCGCCGCAGCCGTCCGTTTCGCCTCTGGCGTCCCTGCCGCCATAATCGCAAGTTCTCTGGCAGTGACAGGGCGGTCTGGTGCAAAGGGCTTGGCGGGGAGTTTGGGGATAAAGGGATCGTCCACTGTTCCTATGGGGTCTGGCCGGAGTCTGGGAGGTAAAGCCGCGCCACCCGCAAGACGATCTCGCATCTCCTCCTGTCGCCCAGCTATATCGGCGGCTTTTTTCCTCTCCTCTTCTGCTTTCCGAACAGCACGCGCTTCCTGTTGCTGCTCAAATCTTATCTGTGACGCTTCCTCTGACTTTCTCCTGTCATCCTCAAGTTTTTGCTGACGCACTAATTCCTGTGCTGCCGTGGCTTTTCGTTCAGCTATTTTAGCTCTGAGCGCAGCAATATCTGCTTTTCCAGTAATCCCGCCTGTCAACAACTGTCTCCTGGTGACGGGCGAACGCGGCCCTTGTTCCAGCTTGGGAAGTAAATCTGCACCAGCAGGAACCACAAGGGGTTTGAGCGGGTCTTCCCCCGCTTCCTCGCCCCTTAATCTCGCGAGTATTACGCTATACGCCTCCGCTTCCGCTTCCAGCTTTTCTCGTTCGCGCTTTTCTTCGGCTGATAGCTTGATCCACGGCTCCCATCCTTCGGCGAATCCGCCAGCAAACTCTCCCAATCCTTTTAACCACTTTGCCATAATTAAGTTCTCCTAAAAGCCCAAGCCTGACCATATTGTAGCCCCGGCTCCGCCACTGGCTGCTGTTCCTGCGGCTCCGATTGCTGTTCCCGCTAACTTCCCAAATCCAGCGGCCCCACTGGGTTGCATTGCCATCTGAGCCTGTGTCCCATAGATATTCGCTTGTGTCCCGAAGTTGCTGGAAGCCAGTGCCTGTTGTCCCTGCAACAGTCCCATTACATTGGTGGGCTGGTATTGAATCGGTTGGTAACTGGATGCTACACCTTGCTGCGCCCCTTGTATGTTCCCGAACTGTGCAGATACAGGAGCTAACCCAGAGAAGCTCTGAAGGTTAGCCATCTGCTGCTGTTTCAACTGCTCCTCACTCATCGTCTTCTG
>JGI25131J35506_1000081_pt1 | contig 28710 bp, 23 predicted proteins | sample ETNvirome_2_1000_FD_35506 | JGI IMG/M metagenome (IMG submission 35506) | reverse complement strand
TCACCGTTCGTGTCGCCATAGGTTGCATGAACGTCGGTGGAGCCGCGCTCGTTGGTGACGGCTTCGACGTAGCCCTTCTGCTCGTCGGGAATGGGTGTGGAAATCAGGTTGATCACGCCGCCGGTGGTTTGCGGACCATAGCGCAGCAGCGGGGCACCCTTGAGTACTTCCAGCGAGGACATGCGCTTGAACGTCGGGAAATAATAGGCGGCCGGGTTAGAATAGGGGGCCGGCGCGATCAGAATGCCATCTTCCATCAGGGTAACATTGCTGCTTCGCTCGGCCGTGGCACCGCGAATGCCAATGTTAGGGCGCAGGCCCAGACCCTCCTCTTCCCGTACATACACGCCCGGGACGGTTTTCAGTACCTGGTTGATGTCGGCCTCAACCTCGGTTTTCAACTGTTGATCGCCAACAACGTAGCCTGACCCCGGCAAGGTCTGGGCGGCAGACGCATCGCCAATGATTTCCATGGGTTCAAGCATCTGGGGCTGGTCATCGCCGGCGGCCCAGCTCATGCCCGGGGCAAAGCTGATCGCTACTGCCAGTGACAGTCGGGAAGGTTTAAACATGTGTTTCTCCGCAATTATTCGTATTTGAAATTCTAAATAGAAATGCGTTACATTTGCAGATACGAATTTAAGGACTTNTCATAATCAAGTCAATAACCAATGTTAATGATAATGAGAGAGTGTCACCAGGCTGAAAAGGTTGAATTTCTCTCAAACGGGCAATTCGGAGGTCGGAGCGGGTTGGGCGGAGGGTGAGGGTATCAGCTGGCCCGCAATCCGGGGCCAGCTTTTCTGAAGGCCAAACAAGCCGCCGGTGGTCTGCTCGCAATGTCGGTGATCATGGTAACCCGGTTCGATCCCTTACTCCGTCCACAATCTTGCCCGGAAAGAGCTTTGCCGCCAGAGCAGCGCAACCCAGAGCGCATGAAGGTTTATGAGTAGCGCCAATACCCATTCAAAGGCATTGTCTAGTTGACTGTACAAGGCAGGTACTGCGGCAGTGAGGATAACGGAGAGAATTCCCACCGCAGTAACGCCCTGTACGGCTGATACTGGTGCAACTGTCCCAGTAGGGTATGCACCAGGATATGTAGCCTTCGAAGACAGCAATGACAAACGTATCATGAATGGTGAGCAGCAGGCTTAACGCCGCTGCTAATGCTAACCACCACAAAGGAATGCTGCGGCGCCGGATTGCCCTATTCATCCCGCCCCCGACAACTCAGACCTCCCCCAACTGTCAACAACAGTGAACATTGACCGCATTGGGGGCGCGGCGCTTTACGGACTTTTAGTACTGTTGCTGACACAATATTAAATGCAACCGCCGCTATCAGCCATGAATTATTACAGGTCCGCAGTCTTGTGTCGTTTAACTCATGCAATACACGCCCATCAATCTCTAATGCGTATAATAATGATTTATATTTAATTTACCTCAAAGGATTTGCACATGACGTCAATACTCGTCCGCGACCTCTGGCCCTGTCAATCACCCTGCTTTTGATGGCCGGATGCAGCGGCAATCAGGACGCTGCCAACGCACAACACAGCAGAGAGCCAACGGCAGATAAGGCACCCGCATCCACGCCGACCAAAACTGACGTTGTTAGCCATTATGCAGATCTGGCGCACGCCACGTTCCAGGATGCGGTGACAACGGCCGAGGTTCTTGGCGAGGTAGTGGACGCAAGATTGTGGCCAGTTTGCTAATGGCGGCGACCCCGAAGTCAGCGACAAAGTGGCAGGCTTTATCACCTTCTACGCCAGCAGCCTTGCAGTTCCCGCCCGTCGCGCCATGGAAAACCCGGAAGTGCAGCAAGGCGCCAGACTCGTTAGCAACACGGGGTGTGCCGCCTGCCACACACCAAAGCACGACCGGTCTGGTCGCTGACCGGCCANACCTCAGCGACCAGACGATCTGGCCCAGCCATTTTGTGGCACGGGGGCGAAGCCGAGATATCCAGGGAACAGTTCAAGGCACGATTCAGGACTGAACGTGCGGTGCTGATTGCCTTCCTGAAAGTGCCTGAAGAGGCTCCCGGTTGCACTAAAGTCTAATGTTAATTGACTTCTCAGTCGTCGGGCTTGTGCTACNATCAGTGTGGTCAATATTGTTGCTGTGCCCAGTGCTGACGCAAGACCTGAAGCCACTTGAGTTTCGGGACAGGAGGGCACAGCACTTTAAGATAATGGACGTAATACGCATGACACGTTCAGTAATAAATCAGTAATAAATCAATGATAATATGACACGTTCAGTAATAAATCAATGATAATGAGGGGGTTATGATGCTAATGGCAAATAAAAAAGCGGCACTGAGTTCAGCGCTCGCACTGGTGGTGGCGGGGTTATCTTCGCCGGGTCACGCCATGGAATTCAAGGTGTCCGGCCAGGTGAATCGTGCGATCACCGTCGCGGATAACGGGAATGAGACTGATTACGCGAATGTCGACAGCATCGGTTCCAACTCACGTTTCCGGTTCACTGGCAATGAGAAGATGGCCAACGGCATGAACCTCGGTTTTATCTATGAAATGTCAGTTGATCAGTACGGATCCACGGAGTTCGATATCGGCAACAATACCTCCGGGGGGGGTGAGGGTGGCGTTGACCTGGATACCCGGAAAATTGACATCTATCTCGAGGGTGACTTTGGTAAGGTGAGTTTCGGCAAAGGCGATGGTGCTGGCTACTACGCCAACATGATGGATTACTCCGAAACGCTCTACTTCGGTGGCGGTGCCTGGTATACCCTTTATTCTTCCGGCATCAGTTTTGTCGATGATAACGGCAACAAACTTTACAGAATTGGTGCAACCAACGGCGTCTTCAATGCCGTTGGTCGACAAGAGCGTATCCGCTACGACAGCCCGTCGATCGGCGGTCTGGTGCTGTCGACCAGTCTCGACAACGGCAATGCCTATGAACTGGCGGCCCGCTACCACGTAGATTTTCCGGGTGCCAAACTGGCCTCGGGGCTGAGCTGGGTTGATGCTAATGATCTGGAGATTCCGACCTCGCCCGCCGATGGACAGCCACTCACCCCTGGGTCGGAATTCAAAAAGAGGCAAGTCCTTGGTGCTTCGGCGTCTTTGTTGCTGGACGGTGGCCTGAACTTTACCGTCTCCTACGGTAATGGTAAAACCGACGCAATGGCCAATGCGGGGCAGGCTAATCAAGAAGGCTATGATGCGACCAACCTATTCGGTCAGGTAGGCTACTCGACTGGCGATCATCACTTTGCAGTCAACTATGGCGAGACCAAAGATCTGATTGTTGAGGGAACCAAGGGAAGCCAGATTGGTCTGGCATACGTGTACGACTGGTCGAGCGCGGTCCGCTTGTACTCCTCGTATCACCTGTATTCGCTTGACCTGCCTTCGTCGGTCAAGACCGCTGAAGGATGGGGCGATGCCAACGATATCAGCCAGCTCTATGCCGGTATCCGGGTCGCCTTTTAACCAACGGGTCTGACCTGAATAACAGACAGGAGTAAAATATGCACAAACTGCGGTTATGGATAATTCCCGTGCTGGTAGTAGCTCTGTCGGGCTGCGGACTTAATGTGGTCCGACCCGCTGACACGACGCCGATGCCGGGAGAAGACCGCCTGCCTGATGGACCAGGCCTGTTTGCCAGCAGTCCCGATGACAGCGCCCGGGAGGGATATTCTATCCTGTCGGGTCGTTGCTCAGATTGTGCGACCAGTCAACGCGCCGGAGGGAAGGCGGCCCCGGACTCTGACACCTACAGAAGCTTCGAAGCCTTCAGGCGGATGGACCCAGACTCACAAGAATACAGGGAATTTGAGAAATGGCTGGAATGGAAACAGTTTCGCCAGTGGAAATCCCGGCAGCAATGAGGCTCGGAGGTGAAAAACTCTACCGTGCCCCGTGCCGACTGTTGTGATATAACGCAGCCCCGCTCAACTTTCCTTTCTCTGGCAGATGCTTGTCACTTAATGTGTAAGCAACGATCCAGACTTTGCTGAGAAGGTTTTCGATGTCGTTGGCCTGTACCTGAATCCGCCGAATAACGCGCTGGTGCTGTCGGTTGACGAAAAAACGCAGATCCAGGCACTGGATCGCACTCAACCAAAGCTGCAACTGAAACCCGGCCAGATCGAGCGCCGTACCCACGATTGCAAGAGGCACGGGACGACCAGCTTATACGCGGCCCTGAATATCCTGAACGGCGAAGTGATTGGGCGCATTACACAACGCCACCGCGCCAAAGAGTTTCTCGATTTTCTGCGACAAATTGATCGAGAAACACCGAAAGAGCAGGACCTTCATCTGATTCTGGACAACAGCTCGACTCACAAAACACCAGAAGTGAAGGCCTGGCTGGAAAAGCATTCCCGGTTCAAGCTTCACTTCACACCAACCAGCGCCTCTTGGCTGAATGCCGTGGAGGGCTGGTTTGGTCAACTGGAACGCCGCGCTTTGTACCGTGGCATTTTTACCAGTGTCGGCGAACTTAAGAAGGCGATTCGTCGCTTTATCCAAACTCATAATGAGAAACTGGCAAAGCCGTTCCGCTGGCACAAGAGTGCAGAATCGATTATGACTTCAGTGACGCGAGCAAAGCTGAGTGTTATTGATAATAAATAAACGGATTACCCAGACGGGACACTAGCAGAGCTCCCCAAATGCCACAAGAAATTAACCCATAGCAACCGGTCAGGCGATGTTGCCTATCGGGTTTCCTAAGGCCAGGCAATNCGGCATCGGAGGTGATATGGCCGCCGGAGTAATCGGTTTCAATCTGGCGGCGGACGGTGGAGCGAAGGGAAGTTTTTCAGGTANAATCCCGGGCAGCGGCGGTTGGTGTTGGTTTCGCGTGTAGGAGCTTGAAATTATAGCTCCTGCAGCCGTTTTCTTTTGTCCCCTATGAGAAATCCGGGCCATTTTAAGAGCAGAAGGATGTTGTAATTACCCCAGGATATTGGCCCGTCGATAAAGTAGTGCGTAATCAGCTACTCACAGGAAAACGGCACGGCAATTGCCTGTTCAGGCTGTTGCTGATACTTTCGTTGCTGCTCGCCGCGCAGCACCTTGCCATGCATGACATCGATGGTGCTGGCGGGGGCCCGGTCGGGCATCAGGAATGTCTGCTCAATCACCTGCCTTATGCTCAGTTATCCCCGCCATTACCCGGTCTTCCGTTACTGATTCCGGCGCTGTTTCTGGAAATACCGTACAGCCAACACTTCCACCGGATTTTTATCCACCCCTGGCTGGCCCGCGCACCACCCCTGTTCTGATCTGTCTCTGTTTACCCGTTTAATTGATGAGCAAGTGCGCAGTGCACGGTTACTGCGTGCCTGCTCGGGGATTCGCACGATAAATCAATTCAGGAATACGTAATGATTNGCAACTATAACCGGTTATCGCCGGCAGCCATCGTAATGCTCGGCTTATCCATGACAGCAGGGGCTGTTCCGCTTGCCTACAGTGCCGAGGCGGTTCACGACAGTCATTGGTCCGGGGACCTGCGGGTGGGCGCCAATATGGATCTGATCGCCGAAGCCCGGGATTTCGGTGCTGATATGAACCGCCAGGTGCTTGACCTGCGTGAGGTGGAGGTTTCCCTGGAATCGCAGATCAATCCTTGGCTCTATGGGATGATATTCCTGACCCGGCCGTCCGATGAGGACATAAGTGTCGAGGAGGCCGCAGTGATCGCCGACCTGGNAAGAGGGTTCAGGCTGAAAGCAGGGAAGTATCGTAACGAGTTCGGATTGCTCAACACCGTTCATGAACCGGAACGGCCACAAGTCTCACTTCCCTTGCCAGTGGAGGAGTTTCTCGGCGAAGAACAGCTTCGGGAGACGGCTGTCACCCTGGGTCGTCTCACCGATCTGGGCAACGGCTACCGTGCCGGCATCAGCGGCGCCGTGTTCAATTCCGACAACGCTGCGGCGTTTGATGCCGGCCAGTCCGGTGACAAGGCCTTTGGCGGCAAACTCTATTTTGGTCGTCAGGCCAGTGACACGGCCTACCAGTTAGGTCTCAGTGCCCTGACCGGCAAGAACGATACGGTCGGTACAACCGATATACAGGCGCTGGATTTCCGCGTCCTGCTCGAACCGGAATTTGCCCGGGGCTACGATTACCCGGCACGTTTTTCCTGGATGGGCGAGGTCCTGTTCAACCAGCGGGAAATCGCCCCTGGCGTCAGCAACAACGCCAACGGCGCCTGGACACTCGTGGATTACCAATTCAAACCTGCGCATCATCTGGGCGCGGGTGCCGAATACACTCAGGGGCGACTGGATAAATCGCTGACGTCCAGGGCTTATTCGGCGCATTACAGCTGGTATTACTCGCCCCATGCACGATTGCAGGTACAGGCAGGCGCGTCGTCTTGACGTTGATGGCGGCGACAGCGGCATGGAAGTATTGCTGCAGTGGAATATCGTTCTGGGTGCCCACAGTGAACGGCCATTCCTTGCCATTCTTCCGATGGATGACAAAATGTAACCTGGAGAAAACACAAAAACCCGCCCGGATTCGAAAGGCGCCGGGCGGGTTGATATTTATCGGCCCTGACGATATGGGCAGTCGCACGGCCAACAATCCGCCCGGGCACGCCGGAATCATGGCAAAATGGCCGCTTCCCCATCTTTGACAAACCCCTGGCCTTGCTAAAGCTTGTAGTGAGCGATCAGTTGACTCCTTAATGTTTGCATGGTTTGTGCAATAACAGGCAAGCAGCCATTATGTATGGATAACACGCTAAGGAAAGGGCTATGTCGAAGTTGTCGGATGAGGATTATCGAAGTATCCCGCTCAATGCCACACTGGCGCTTGCCGCGTTGGTAGTGATTATTGCGGGAATGAAAGTGGGCGCGGACCTGTTGGTGCCGCTACTGCTGGCGGTGTTTATTGTCGTGGTGTGCACCTCACCCGTGCAGTGGCTGCATCGCTGCGGTTTGAGTCGGCGGATGTCGGCGTTGATTACGCTACTGGTGTTGGTGGGTTTTATATCGCTGATTGGCCTGTTGGTGGTCAATAGCTTCAGTACCTTTGTTGAAGCGCTGCCTGATATTGAAACCAGGCTTTACGAGCACTACTGGGACTTGCTCAATGCGCTGGCCTCTCATGGGTTGGCTATCGACCCCGACCAGCTCAGTTCGATGTTTGCCATGGAGGAGAACGGCTCCTGGGTGGCCACACTGCTGGGTGAGATTGGCTCGCTGTTTATGCAGGGCAGTATCGTCGCGCTGCTGGTGATTTTCATGCTGTTCGAGACGCTGAATTTTCGCGATAAGGTGTCCCGGGCGCTTGAAAATCCGGCACCGAGCTTGGAGCGGTTTAGTGAATTTAGCCTAACGCTAAAACGCTACTTGGCGGTTAAAACCGTGATTAGTTTGGCAACCGGTGTGTTGGTCTGGCTCTCGTGCCTGCTGGTGGGCGTTGAGTTTCCGCTGCTGTGGGGCGTATTGGCATTTGCGCTTAACTTTATTCCTAATATTGGCTCGGCGTTGGCTGCGATTCCGCCGGTACTGCTGCTGTTGGTTTCTCAGGATGGCGGTGTGCTGCAGGCGTTNCTGTTGGCATCGGCGTACTTGGTCATCAACTTTATTTTGGGCAATTTGATTGAGCCTAGAGTGATGGGGCAGGCGCTGGGGTTATCCACCTTTGTGGCGTTTCTTTCACTGGTGGTGTGGGGGTGGGTCTTTGGCNCGGCGGGCATGCTGCTGTCGGTGGTGCTAACGATGACGCTAAAGATTGCTCTGGATAGCCACCCTCAAACGCGCTGGATAGCCCATCTATTAGGGCCGGGTAAGCAGCGTAATGTACAGATGAGACGCCCTGGAGACGCGCGTCGGCCGCCTTGGAAGCGGGGTGAGTGGGCGAAGCGAGAAGAAAGCGACGCTTAGGCAGGCAATGCCAATAAGAACAGAGATACCGCTGGCAGTGCCAGCGGTAACGTTACCAGCTTAGGCGTTTTGGTCGATAAACTGGGTCAACTGCGACTTAGATTGCGCACCAACCAGTGAAGCGACTTTAGTGCCGGATTTAAACAGCATGACGGTGGGTACACCGCGGACGCCTTGTTCTGCGGCAATTTCAGGTGCATCGTCAACATTCACACTGACGACTTTCAGGTTATCGCCACGCTCAGCGGCCACTTCATCAACAACAGGTGCCATGACTTTACACGGGCCGCACCAGGGGGCCCAGAACTTCAGCAGGACAGGCTGTTCGGCGTTGAGGACTTCTTGCTCAAAATTGGCGTTGGTGACATCAACATTGTTAGCCATTTGCTTCTCCCGTTTGCGTTGCTCTTGCTGTTTCGTTGCCTCAAGTGGAGCAACGGTCATTACGCGAAATATTAGCGCATTTTCACCGCGCCAAGTTTGCCAGATGTTAGCGTGCGCGAAGGGTGCTGGCAAATTCTTGATGCGATTTGTCCTTAAATAGAAAAAATTAATAGATGTTCATAGCCTCTATTTTTTATACTATAAGTGAATTACGAGGCGTTTTTTTATTCAAAAATGTGCTCATTGAGCCATGAAATTGAGCCACGAAACCGCGCGCTTGGCTAAGCACACAGTGGCAGCGTGAGGATGCGCTTTTACGTGCTTCCTGCATAGATTATAGGGTGAGGATATGAAGCTACAGCAACTTCGCTATATCTGGGAAGTCAATCGACACAACCTGAACGTCTCGGCAACGGCGCAGAGTTTGTTTACCTCTCAACCGGGTATCTCAAAGCAGATTCGTTTGCTGGAGGATGAGCTAGGCGTTGAAATCTTTGCTCGCAGTGGNAAACATTTAACCCGCGTCACTCCTGCTGGGCAGTCGATTATCGAGCTAGCAGGCCAGGTACTTAAGCTGACCGAAAATATCAAGCAGGTGGCGCAAGAGCATAGCGACGAGCGCCGCGGGAGCCTGGCGATTGCCACGACCCATACTCAGGCTCGCTATGCGCTGCCGCCGATTATCAGTGAATTTACTCTGAAATACCCCGAAGTGGCGCTGCATATGCAGCAAGGCACGCCTAAGCAGATTGCCCAGATGGTGAGCGAAGGGCTGGCAGATTTTGCTATTGCGACGGAGTCATTAGAGCTATTTACCGATTTAGTGCTGCTGCCGTGCTACCGCTGGAACCGTTGCGNACTNGTGCCCAAAGAGCACCCACTGGCANCGCTGGATGGCCCGCTAACGCTTGAGGCCCTGGCCGAGCATCCNCTGGTGACTTACGTGTTCGGGTTTACCGGGCGTTCACAGTTAGACGATGCATTCAAAGNGAAGGGCTTAACACCCAATGTGGTACTAACCGCTGCCGATGCCGATGTGATCAAGACTTACGTTCGCCTAGGTATGGGCGTTGGCATTGTCGCTCACATGGCCGTAGATCCGGTGCTAGATAGTGACCTAGTGGCTCTGGATGCCAGCCATTTATTTGCCAGCTCCACCACTAAAATCGGCATTCGGCGTGGCACCTTTATGCGCGGCTATATGTACGACTTCTTGGCTCGCTTTGCGCCTCACTTAACCCGTGACCGGGTGGACGAAGCACTCATGGCCGGGCCGCGCTTTGAACAAGCGCTGTTTGAGGGTGTAGAACTGCCTGAGTATTAAGTGCTATTTCATTTTAAGCCCAGGCGGGAAGCCTGGGCGTCGTGCTGGGTATTGGTAGCTTTATTGGTAGCTTAGTGCTGAAGGTGTAGCCCGCATTCGCGTTTCTCTTCTACCTTGGTGGGGTCAAAGTAGTCGAAGTTGTTGGGTAGGTCGTGGGCCTCTAAGTAGTAGTACATATCTTTAGCGGTCCACTGCAGCAGTGGGGCGACTTTTAGTAAGCCGTCGCTATTGCGGCTAACCACCTGCATTTTAGCCCGTTCGGGCGTGTCTTCGGCACGTAGCGCGGTAAACCACACATCGGGTTGCATCTCGCGTAGTGCGCGCTCAAATGGTTCAAGCTTCACTTCTTGAGTAAAGGCATCATGGCGCGGGTCATCAATGCCGGGCATGGGNCCTTCCAGCGCTTCGCGGTGGGCGCGAGTGCGCTTTGGTAAAAAGCTGACAATGTTTAAGTTGAGGCGCTGGATCAGCGCATCGGCGAACTGGTAAGTCGCCTCGGTGTTGTAACCGCTATCCATCCAGACAATGGGGATATCAGGGCGTACTTGCGTCACCATATGCAGAATGACCGCTTCGAAGGGGCGGAAGTTGGTGGTGCAGATAGGGCGTTCGCCCTGGCTGAACGCCCACTCAATCAGTTCTTGAGGGTTGTTGGCAAAGTCGCGATTAATCTGTTCAAGCGTTGAGGACATGCGGCCTCCTAAGTGAAAAAGTGTGCAATGCCCCTAGGCTACCAAAGGCGGGGGGCTTCTCCCCAATACCGTTTGGTTAGGCTTTTATATTTCTTTTTGATGTAAGAACGTTGATCGCTTATTCCAAAGCGTCTATTAAGTGGCGGATCTTATCCAGCGTTTCGGTGTACTCTTCATCTGCTTTTGAATCCGCCACCAGCCCGCCGCCACCCCACACGTNGAGAGCGCCATCGTCAGCCACCATTGTGCGTATGGCAATGGAGGTGTCCATGCTGCCGCGAACATCGATATAACCTAGGCTGCCGCAGTAAACGCTGCGCTGGCAGGGTTCCAGCTCATCAATAATCTGCATCGCCCGTATTTTTGGCGCGCCGGTAATCGAGCCGCCAGGAAACGCGGCGGTGAGCAGCGAAAGCGGTGAGTGCTGGGCAGCAAGTTGGCCCTGTACCACGCTGACTAANTGGTGCACGTTGGGATAGCTCTCAAGCTGNCANAGCTGCGGCACGCGAATAGAGCCAGGTGTGCATACGCGCCCTAGGTCATTACGCAGCAAGTCCACAATCATCACGTTCTCCGCGCGATCTTTAGTACTGCTGAGCAGCTCGTCCGACAGGGCACGATCCTCTTCTGGGGTTCTTCCTCGTGGGCGGGTGCCTTTTATCGGGCGGGTTTCCACCAAGCCGTCACGGCACTGGATAAAGCGCTCAGGNGAGAGTGATAAAACAGCTTGGCTACCCCATGCCATAAAGCCTGAAAAGGGCGTAGGCGTTGCTTCACGCAGTTTAAGGTATGCCTGCCACTCGTCTCCTTGATAGCGGGCCGAAAAGCGCTGGGCCAAATTGATTTGGTAGCAGTCCCCCGCAAGGATATAGCGCTGTACCGCCGCAAAACGCTCGGTATATTCTGCCTGGCTAAGTTCGGCTATAAACGGCTGTGTGAGCCGAAAGGCGTGGCTAGGTGTTGCTGGTTCGTTTAACCACTCCATTACCTGCTTGCGCCGCTGTTCGCTGCCTACCAGCCACGCTTGTTCGNTGACGTGGTCAAATGTGATACACCAATCAAACAGCCCTAAACGCGCTAAAGGTAACTGGGTGACGGGCGGGTGCTGGCTGGGTATGTCTGCATGGTTGCGGCCAAGGTCATAGCTCCAGTAACCCATCAGGCCACCTAAAAAGGGGAGCTCGCTCTTGAGGTTGGCTGTGGGTAGCTGCTCTAAAAGCCACTGCTGCTGTGCATGGCTGTTGCCCATCAACGATGGGGGGAGTGTCAGCGTGTCAGACTCAAACGCTGTGTGGCCATCTGGCGATATTTTTAGCGTAGCGAGGGGGTCACTGCTAAGGATGTCGTAACGCCCGGTTGTGGCCTTCGGACGGCCGCTATCGAGCAACACCGCACCGGGGCGTTGCCTGAGTTTGGCAAACAGTGCCAAAGGGTCGGAAGAGTAGGGCAGGGCTGTAATCGTCAACGCCGTTGTCATGAAGCAAACGCCAGGCCAGTGAGGGCGCCATATTTTATAGGTCGTACCACCATCGCACCAGCAGAAGCCATCGACGACTTTCTCACGCTTGAGGTGCGAGCTATCCTAATTTATTTGATTGTTGACAGTTGTTTCCCGGGTCCATACCCGCTTGCAACGAAAGACGTATAAAAACGCCTATTTTGCATGGTTGACGAGGGAAATAGAGAGGGCTAAAGTTCCTCTATTCCTTAATTGTCGACAATTAGCCATGACGTTACTTGCTACAACATCCTCGCCTTCCGATGAAGCCTCGTCCGAGCCGGTCTCACCTGAGGTGCGTACGCTCGCAGAGCGCGTGTTTCATCAGCTGCAAAGCGCCATTGTGCGCGGCGAGCTAGCGCCAGGCAGTAAAATTACCGAGCCAGGGCTATCCAAAACCTACGGTATCTCCCGTGGGCCGCTGCGTGAAGCCATGCGACGCCTGGAAGCTCACCGCTTGATTGAACGCGTGCCCCACGTGGGCGCGCGGGTGGTCAAACTCTCCATGAAAGAGCTGCTGGAGCTCTTCGACGTACGCGAAGCCTTAGAGAGCATGGCTGCCCGCTTGGCCGCCGAGCATATGTCGCCTGAGGAGATTCAGGGCTTACGCGATGTACTGGCGGTGCATGAAAGCCAGGGCGACTTAAAGCGCGGTGAAGCCTATTACCAGCGTGAAGGCGACCTGGATTTCCATTATTGCATTGTTCAAGGCAGCCACAACAAGATGCTGATGAACCTGCTTTGCGATGACCTTTACTACCTAGTGCGCCTCTATCGTACCCAGTTTAGNGCCAGCGGTACGCGCCCCCAGCGGGCATTTGTAGAGCACCACCGTATTGTGGACGCTATTGAAGCCGGTGACGCTGANCTTGCCGAGCTATTGATGCGCCGCCATGTCAGCGCTTCTCGTGCCAATGTCGCTGACCGCTATGCCGCCATTCTCGAACAACAATCAACAACATCTGCCGACTAAAGGAGCTAACGCCCATGTCTACCACACCATCATCCAAGCTTACCCCTGGGGCACGGTTTCGTGCCGCGCTTGAAGCCAATCGCCCGCTGCCGATTTTAGGCACCATCAACGCCTATACGGCCATGATGGCTGAGCGTGTAGGCCATCAAGCCATTTATCTTTCGGGTGGTGGTGTGGCGAATGCATCGTTTGGCCTGCCGGATCTAGGTATGACCACCATGAACGACGTAGTGGAAGATGCACACCGCATCTGTGGCGCCACTGAGTTGCCGCTGCTGGTGGATATCGATACAGGGTGGGGCGGTGCGTTTAATATTGCCCGCACTGTGAAAGAGATGCAGCGGGCAGGCGTGGCGGCTGTTCACTTGGAAGACCAAGTAGCGCAAAAGCGCTGCGGCCACCGGCCGAACAAAGCCATTGTCTCGCAGCAGGAAATGGTAGACCGCATCAAAGCCGCCGCCGATGCCAAGCTGGACCCCGATTTCTACCTCATCGCACGCACCGATGCGTTCCAAAAAGAGGGGCTGGACGCTGCCATCGAGCGGGCGAACGCCTGCGTGGAAGCAGGTGCCGACGCTATCTTTGCCGAAGCGGTACATACGCTGGATGACTATAAGGCATTCTGCCAGCGAGTAAATGCTCCCATTTTGGCCAACATTACCGAGTTCGGCGCGACGCCGCTGTTTAGCCAGCAGGAGCTGGGTGAAGTGGGTTGCCGCATGGTGCTCTACCCGCTCTCGGCGTTCCGGGCCATGAATGCCGCCGCGTTGAAGGTGTACCAGAGCATTCTAGATAACGGTCATCAACGTGAGGTGGTCGACACCATGCAGACCCGCGATGAGCTGTACGACTTTTTGAATTACCACGACTTTGAGCAAAAGCTTGACGCGCTGTTTGCCGAGCAAAAAGACGTTTAACGAAAGCGAGCTCTTTAGCTAACAGCGCTAATTTACTAACAACACTTATAAAACTAATAAGTACGTCAGGAGAGATAACATGGCTGATAAACCGCTAGCAGGCGCAGGACTTCGGGGGCAGAGCGCAGGTGCGACGGCCCTATGTACCGTGGGTAAAACCGGTTCCGGCCTCACCTATCGCGGCTTTGATATTAAGGAGCTGGCTGAAAAAGCCAAATTTGAAGAAGTCGCCTACCTGCTGTTGAAAGGCAAACTGCCCAACCAAGCGGAGCTTGACCACTACATTGCCAAGCTAAAAGGCCTGCGTGGCCTGCCTGATGCGCTGAAAACCGTGCTGGAGCAGATTCCTAAAGACGCTCACCCGATGGACGTGATGCGTACGGGGGCCTCCATGCTGGGTAACCTGGAAACCGAGGAGAGTTTTGACGAGCAGCAGGATGTGGCGGATCGTCTGCTGGCGGTGCTGCCCTCGATTATTTGCTACTGGTATCGCTTCAGCCATGACGGCGTGCGTATTGATACCGAAACCGATGATGCCTCGGTAGGTGGCCACTTCCTACATATGCTACGCGGCGAGCCCGCCTCCGAACTGCATGCCCGGGTGATGAACGTCTCGCTGATTCTGTATGCCGAGCACGAGTTCAATGCTTCAACTTTCACCGCTCGGGTATGCGCTTCTACGCTTTCCGATATGCACTCTTGTATCACCGGCGCGATTGGCTCGCTGCGCGGCCCTTTGCATGGCGGTGCCAACGAAGCTGCCATGGCGATGATCGAGAACTGGGCATCGCCAGAGGAAGCAGAGCGGGAAATGCTCGGTATGNTGGAGCGTAAAGAGAAGATCATGGGCTTTGGTCACGCCATCTATCGNGAGTCGGANCCGCGNAANGCNATTATCAAAGAGTGGTCCAAAAAGTTAGCTGAAGATGTAGGCGACACGGTGCTCTATCCGGTGTCGGTACGCTGTGAAGAGGTAATGTGGCGGGAGAAGAAGCTGTTCTGTAATGCGGACTTCTTCCATGCCAGCGCTTACCACTTCATGGATATCCCGACCAAGCTGTTTACACCGATTTTCGTGATGTCCCGGGTGACTGGCTGGGCAGCGCATGTGTTCGAGCAGCGTGCCAACAACCGCATTATTCGCCCCAGCGCCGATTATATCGGTCCTGAGAAGAGCGAATGGGTACCCATCGAAGCGCGTGACTAATCGGTTGCGTGGTGACTAAGTGAGAGGCGTTATGAACACGAATTATCGCAAGCCGCTACCGGGCGTTCTGGTAGAGGGCGAGCCGGTAGAGTTCTTCGATGCACGCCAAGCGGTCGAGGATATCCAGCACGGCGCCTATGCCAAACTGCCCTACACCTCGCGCGTATTGGCCGAACAGCTGGTACGTCGCTGTGACCCGGAGCTGCTCACCGATGCTCTAAAACAGCTCATTGAGCGCAAGCAGGATTTAGATTTTCCCTGGTACCCGGCGCGGGTGGTATGTCACGACATTCTTGGCCAAACCGCGCTGGTAGATTTAGCTGGCCTGCGTGATGCCATTGCCGATAAAGGCGGTGACCCGGCCAAGGTCAACCCGGTNGTGCCCACTCAGCTNATCGTCGACCACTCGNTGGCCGTCGAACATGCGGGCTTTGAGAAGGATGCCTTCGAGAAAAACCGCCAAGTAGAGGATCGTCGTAACGACGACCGCTTCCACTTTATTAACTGGACCAAGCTGGCGTTTGAAAACGTCGACGTGATTCCTCCCGGCAACGGCATCATGCACCAGATCAACCTGGAGAAGATGTCCCCAGTGGTGCAGTGCCGCCCTGATGAGCAGGGCGTGCGTATTGCCTATCCAGATACATGTGTGGGTACCGACAGCCATACGCCGATGGTGGATGCGCTAGGGGTGATCTCCGTAGGTGTCGGTGGCCTGGAGGCGGAAAGCGTGATGCTGGGCCGCGCCTCGATGATGCGCCTGCCGGATATTGTCGGGGTCGAGCTCACTGGCAAGCTGCAGCCGGGGATTACCGGCACGGATATGGTGCTGGCGATTACCGAGTTTCTGCGTAAAGAGCGCGTAGTGGGCGCTTACTTAGAGTTCTACGGCGAAGGCGCTGACGCGCTGACCGTGGGCGACCGCGCCACGATTTCCAATATGACGCCGGAGTATGGTGCTACGGCGGCGATGTTCTACATCGATAACCAAACCATTGAGTATCTCAAGCTCACTGGGCGTGAAGATGAGCAAGTCGCGCTGGTGGAAGCGTATGCCAAGCATACTGGGCTATGGGCAGATGATCTCAAGAGTGCCTATTACGAACGGGTATTGACGTTTGATCTCTCAAGCGTGGCGCGCACGTTGGCTGGCCCTTCTAACCCCCATGCCCATCTGCCTACTTCCGAGCTGGCAAAGCGGGGTATCGCCATCGACTTGGATAAAGCCCGGGCCGATGAGCAGGCAGGCAGAATGCCGGATGGTGCGGTGATTATTGCCGCCATCACCAGCTGCACCAACACGTCTAACCCGCGCAATATGGTGGCGGCTGGGTTGATTGCTCGCAACGCCAACCGGTTAGGGCTGACCCGCAAACCGTGGGTGAAGTCGTCGCTGGCCCCTGGCTCCAAAACCGTCAAGATGTACTTAGAAGAAGCGCACTTGATGGATGAGTTGGAAAACCTCGGCTTTGGTGTGGTGGCCTACGCCTGTACCACCTGTAACGGGATGTCTGGTGCGCTGGAGCCGCACATCCAGCAGGAAATCATTGACCGCGACCTGTACGCCACGGCAGTGCTCTCCGGCAACCGAAACTTTGACGGGCGTATCCACCCCTACGCCAAGCAGGCGTTTTTGGCCTCACCGCCGTTGGTGGTGGCGTATGCCATCGCAGGCACCATTCGCTTTGATATNGAAAAAGACGTGCTGGGGTATGACACGNAGGGTAATCCGNTCACCCTCAAGGACATCTGGCCCGACGATAGCGAAATCGATGCNATCGTGAAGTCGNCGGTGAAGCCCGAGCAGTTCCGCCAAACCTATATCCCGATGTTTGATCTGGATAANAGTGCGCGNACGCAGGTAAGCCCGCTCTACGAATGGCGGCCCCAGAGCACCTANATTCGCCGCCCGCCCTACTGGGAAGGCAACATGGCGAAAGAGCGTGGGCTGAAGGGCATGCGCCCGCTGGCGATTCTGCCGGACAACATCACCACCGACCACCTCTCGCCCTCCAATGCCATCATGCTCGATAGCGCAGCGGGGGAGTACNTGCACAAAATGGGCCTGCCGGAGGAGGACTTTAACTCCTACGCCACCCACCGCGGTGATCACCTGACCGCCCAGCGGGCAACGTTGGCGAACCCGAAACTGTTCAACGAAATGGTCCACGACGAGCAGGGCAAGGTGCTGCAGGGGTCGCTGGCGCGGATCGAGCCGGAGGGTAAAGTGACCCGCATGTGGGAAGCCATCGAGACCTATATGGCCCGCAAGCAGCCGCTGATTATTATTGCCGGAGCGGATTACGGCCAAGGCTCATCCCGTGACTGGGCGGCCAAAGGCGTTGCCCTTGCGGGGGTAGAGGCCATCGTCGCCGAGGGCTTTGAGCGTATTCACCGCACGAACCTGATCGGTATGGGTGTTATGCCGCTGCAGTTCGAGGAAGGGACCACGCGGAAAACCCTAGAGTTGGACGGCACGGAAGTCTTCGATGTGGAAGGCACGCCCGAACCGCGCGCCATGCTCACCCTAGTCATTCACCGCACCAGTGGTAGCACCGAGCGCGTGCCAGTGGTTTGCCGATTGGATACGGCCGAAGAAGTGACCATCTATTCTGCCGGTGGCGTGCTGCAGCGTTTTGCTCAGGACTTTTTGGAATCCTCCGTTGCCTAGTCGTCTCAGCGCGATGGTAAGGGGGTNATGAATAGCGAATAGCCTGGCCGTAGCCAGGCTATTGTTTAAGAGGTGCGTCATGGCTCATCAAGCACAAATGCGTATTCCCGCCACCTATATGCGGGGCGGCACCAGTAAAGGGNTGTTTTTCACTTTGAGTGACCTGCCCACCGCCGCTCAGGTGCCGGGTGAAGCGCGGGATAAGCTGCTGCTGCGGGTGATAGGCAGCCCCGACCCTTATGAAAAACAAATTGATGGCATGGGGGGCGCCACGTCCAGCACCAGCAAAACGGTGATTCTCTCGAAGAGTGACTCGCCCGATCACGATGTGGATTACCTATTCGGCCAAGTCTCGATCGATAAACCCTTTGTGGATTGGAGCGGCAACTGTGGCAACCTATCCGCGGCGGTAGGGCCTTACGCTATCGCCAATGGCTTGGTCGATCCCGCTAAGGTGCCTCGAAACGGCATCGCGGAAGTGCGTATTTGGCAGGCCAATATTCAGAAAACCATCGTTGCCCAAGTACCCATGGCGGAGGGTGAAGTGCAAGAGACCGGTGATTTCGAGCTGGATGGCGTGACCTTTCCGGCGGCAGAAATCCCCGTCGCGTTTATAGACCCTGCCGATGGTGAGGGCGCGATTTTTCCCACCGGTAACGTGGTCGATGACCTAGAGGTGCCGGGTGTTGGTGTGCTGAAAGCAACGTTGATTAATGCCGGTATTCCAACGGTGTTCGTCAATGCTGAGGCGCTGGGCTACACCGGGTGTGAGCTGCAAGAGGCGATTAACGGGGATGCCAAGGCGCTGGAGATGTTTGAAACGATTCGCGCCCACGGGGCCGTCCGCATGGGGCTGATTAGCCATGTGGAGGAGGCTGCCAGCCGTCAGCATACTCCCAAAGTGGCCTTTGTGGCCCCCGCAGCTAGCTATATGGCATCGAGTGGGAAAGCCGTCAATGCTGAAGATATTGACCTAGTGGTGCGGGCGCTCTCGATGGGCAAGCTACACCACGCCATGATGGGCACGGCGGCGGTCGCTATTGGCGCGGCAGCGGCGATTCAGGGTACGTTGGTGAATTTAGCGGCCGGTGGCATTGAGCGTGAAGCGGTGACGTTTGGCCATCCTTCAGGGTCACTTCGGGTTGGGGCGAAAGCCAGCCTGGTAGACGGGCGCTGGCAGATTGATCAGGCGGTAATGAGCCGCAGTGCACGAGTGTTAATGGAAGGGCGAGTGCGAGTGCCCGGCGATACAATTTAAGCGGCTTGTCAGCACCGCCACCGCCGATGTGTAACCGTGCGGTGGCATGTGGTGGGTTGCTTTTTAAATTTACTCTTCAAATTTGATTTGATCACGCATACGGTCAACGGTGGCTGGCCCAATGCCGTTCACGCGGGTCAGGTCATCGGCATTTTCAAAGGCACCGTTGGCTTCGCGCTCTTCAATAATCGCTGTCGCGCGGCTTGGGCCAATACCGGGCAGCTCAGCAAGCAGTTCCTCATCGGCACTGTTGACGTTAATCGGCGCAATGGCTTGAGCCATCGCTGTTCCTGATAGGCCAAGGCTGAGGCTAATAAGTAGTGCGGCTGCGATACGCTTAAACGTTGTCTGCATCGTTAACATCCTTCTGTTTTTTCCATTGAGCCAGTCGCGTACTCAGCACGAAAGGCCATGAGCGCAGCGATAGGAGTGAAGCTTTATTCGCCGCCTTAGTTGAAATTAGCATTTAGAACAGTGAATGCTGTAAGTCATCGACGATGGTTTTTGTAAGCCTTTTGCTACAGGGAAATGGCNAATCGCTTACACNGCAAGCTCTGTGGGGCTGGTACACTAATCAATACCCATCGCGTCAATGGCGCAATTTCCCTTTAAGCGTTCACGAACACGGAGTAAGCGCGTGTCCACCGATTCCCCACTGATTATTGCCCTGGATTACCCTTCGCTTGATGCAGCTCTGTGCATGGCAGACCAGCTTGACCCTACTCGGTGCCGTCTCAAAGTCGGTAAAGAGCTGTTTACGCGAAGTGGCCCTGCCGTACTGGAAGCGCTCCATGGACGTGGTTTCGATGTGTTCCTGGATCTTAAATTTCACGATATTCCTAATACCGTGGCCAGTGCTGTTCAGGCGGCGGCAGAGCAGGGTGTTTGGATGGTAAACGTTCACGCCTCTGGCGGGCGCAAAATGATGGAGGCAGCGGCAAAGCGCTTATCCGACCATCAGCTTACTACGCACTTAATTGCGGTCACGGTGCTGACTAGCATGCAGGCGGAAGACTTGGCGGATGTGGGCATTACTGCAAGCCCTGCTGAGCACGTCATGCGCTTGGCAGCCCTGGCCCAGCAAAGCGGATTAGACGGCGTGGTGTGCTCGGCGCAGGAGGCGGCGCAGATCGAGGCGCAGTGCGGCAGCGCATTCTTAAAAGTAACGCCCGGTATTCGTCCTAGCTTTGCGGCGGCGAACGATCAACAGCGCATCATGACGCCTGCTGACGCAATGCAGGCGGGTAGCACGCATTTAGTGGTAGGTCGTCCGGTCACGCAAGCAGAAGACCCTATGGCAGCATTAGCGGCTATTGAGGCCGAGCTGGCAGGTAGGCAATAGCTATTCGCCCTCGACGCCGGTGATCGGTTTAATAGTGCCCCAGCGGCGGCAGCTGGGGCACTGCCAAGCCAGACTGTCGCTACTAAACCCACAGCGGCGGCAGCGATGGCGGGGGCGTCCCTTCAGCAGGGCATCGGTATGGTGTTTTAGTAAGAGGAGTCGGGTATCCGGTGTGGCTTTACCAGCGAGCCGTTCACTTTCCAGGTAGAGATCAACTAGGTAATCAAGCCCTCCTAGGCTGGGCGCTTCACTCAGCCACTCGCCGGTTCGCTCGATAGCGCTGTCTACTCCATCTCTTTGATGAACGAGTTCCCCTAGCGTCACAATGACGCTGGTATACGGCGCTTGGCCTAGTAGTTTATACAGGTGGCTTTCCAGACCGGGTAAGTTGTTATTGCGGGTATAAGCGCGCTGGAGCGCTGGTAGCATGGTCGGTACGTGAGCGATATCCTGCTGGGGTATATGATTAAGCCGCTCGATAGCTTTTGCATAGTGACCATTATCCATCTCTAATTCAGCCAGCATTAAGGTGGCGCGAATACAGCGCTCATCCAACTGGAGCGCTTTTTTGAGGTGCTTACGCGCCATTGCGCGGCTAGATTGATCAATTTCCTGTTGGGCAAGTTCACAGAGCCAGTGTGATGCAGGGCGGCGCATGGCGGGTTGCTGCTTAATCAGCGGTTGAACAACGTCTAGCGCGTCTTGCCACTCTTTTTCTCGCTCAAGTAAATCAATCAGCAGCCGCTTCGCTTCTAGACGGAGCGCTTCGTTCACCGAGTGTTCTAGCAGGCTGCGCAGTAGCCGCTGGGCTCGGTCGTGCACACCCAAGGCGATAAAGTCGCGGGCGAGCTCAAGCTGAATGATTTCATTAGTCGTGGTAGAGAGTGCTGGGCGGGCTAGCAGGTTTTGATGAATGCTAACGGCTTTATCTGCTTCACCGCGGGCACGGAAAAGCTTGCCAAGGGCAATATGAGTATCAATGGTGTCGCTATTAACATCCAATGCATGGATAAAGGTGTTAATCGCTTCGTCGGGCTGCTCGTTCAGCAGATAGTTCAGCCCGACGAAGTATTCCCGTGATAAGCCGGGAGTACGCGAGGCGGGGGAGTGCTGCTGGCGGCGGTAGGCGTAACGGATGCCTAGGCCAAAGCCGATGGCAATGGCTGCCAAGAGTACGCCTAGCAGCACAGCATCATGCATTTACGCCAGTTCCTTCAACCCCTGAGTGCGTAACCGGTCTAGCTCTTTGCGCTGCTGTTTATTGTGACGCTCACTGCGGGNAAGCCGTGCTTTCAGGCGAACATAAACACCCAGCATGGCCAGCATGCCGACAATGACGCCCACCGCTAGGGTGGCTAGTAGCCATACGGAGAGTGATACGGCAGGCAGTTCAGCCCAAATTAGGTTTAAGGCAATGGCTTGCTGGTTATTCACAGCAAACAGAATGCCCACCAGCATCACTACCAATAAAATGACGGCCAGAATCAGCCCTTTGATCCAACGCATGAGAGTTTCCTAATCAGTGACGTTCACGATGATGCTATTGTGTCTGAGTCTGGGCGCGACGTCATCCCGCAGAAGGTCGGATGGCGCTATTAACTCGCTTTAGTAACCTAAAGCGCGGCTCGCATCGACTTGTTCGCGCAGCTCCTTGCCCGGTTTAAAGTGCGGTACGTATTTGCCGTCTAAATCTACCGGGTCGCCGGTTTTAGGATTACGCCCCGTGCGCGGCTTGCGATAATGAAGCGAAAAGCTGCCAAAACCACGGATCTCTACTCGTCCTCCAGTGGCGAGAGCATCGGTCATATCATCTAGGATAATACGCACCGCTGTTTCGACATCCTTGGCGGATAGCTCCGGTTGACGCATCGCAATTTGTTCGATTAGTTCAGACTTGGTCATCGGTTGGCTCCCTGCGTTTAAAGGCCGTAATGCACATGCGACCTCGATAACTTTGAAATCAGCATACTGCGCATAACCGCATAAAACAATTCAGATAAAACAAGGTACTAAGCAAGTTAGTACGAAGCTGATTAACAGCATAGGCGAAGCTTGGCCCTGGCGCGACCCCACAGCTTCGGTATACTGGCTTTTCATTTTCATCTACTCGGAGAGGCTGACGTTGAGCGACGATACTTCCCCCGCCGCTGTGCTTCGTAAGCGGCTTTACTGGCACTCCCGGCGCGGTATGTGGGAGCTGGATCTGCTGTTAATTCCCTTTTTAGAAAAACGCTTCGACACGCTGAGCGAAGAGGAGCAGTTGACGTATCAGCGTTTGATTGAAGAAGAGGATCAAGATTTGTTCGTTTGGCTGATGCATCGTGAGTGGCCTGAAGACCCTGACTTGCGCCATCTTGTGCAAATGATCGTTGAGCATGCTGAAACCACCGATAACACTGCTTATCGCACGCTCTAAGCTGGCAGGCGGGCTTTGCGGGGCGTTGGTGCTGGGGCTGGCGATATTAGCAGGTTGGGCGATAGGCCATTGGTTAGGGGNATTAACGCTAAGCATTGGGATGGCGNTGGTGTATNGCTCCTATAGTGCGCAGCCATGNGGGGCGCTGCAGCTCACCAAGAACGGCAGCCAGATAGAGGGATGCTGGTTGCTAGCCACTGGAGAGGCGGGGCCGACATTAGGAGTTAGCTGTGACTATCTAGGGCCTTGGCTAGTAGGGCTTCGTATGGGATCACAGCGTCTCTGGTTATGGCCAGACAGTCTCCCAGGTGACAGTCAGCGCGCCCTGCGCCGATGTTTCCATCGGCCTGGTCGATAGTTTGGCAGGNCGTTAGTGCGGAAGCCCTGCTAAACGCAAACTATCTAGTGTCAGTTGAGAAGGGGCGGAGGTGGCCTGATGTTCTGGCCAGTCAATAGAGTAATGCAAGCCCCGAGACTCGTGGCGTTGAGAGGCGGCCAGCACAGTGAGTTGAGCAAGCATAATGGCTTGCCTTAGTCGCATACTTTCTGGGTGCGACATCGCTTTATCTAGCTTTTCCAATTCTTTTTTGATTTCTGCCAGTGCTTCACTGGCGGNAGCAAGGCCTTGGTCGCTTCTTACTATCGATACGTATTGACTCATGACGCTGCGCATCTTAAAGCGGAGCTTTCTAAGTGCCTCTAGTTCCACGTTAATGTTGGGCTGGATGATAGGTGCTTGATGATCATCCCCTGTATTCAGCGGCTCATTGGGTGGCGAGGGCAAGGAGAGCAGATGCCGGGCGCAGCTACGCGCATAAACCAAACACTCAAGCAGCGAATTGCTAGCCATACGGTTTGCGCCGTGGAGGCCGGTNTAGGCCGTTTCGCCAATGGCATAAAGGTTGGCAACGTCGGTAGCGCCAGCGTGGTCGGTAGCGACGCCGCCACAGCTATAATGGGCGGCGGGCACAACGGGGATCGGTTGGCGCGTAATATCCATTCCCCGCGAGGCGCAATGAGCCAAAATTGTAGGGAAGTGATGGCGTATAGAGGCTTCCCCTAAGTGGCGTATATCTAGCCAGACGTGCCCCAGCGTGCCTTGCTGAATCTGTGCATCAATGGCTCTGGCCACCACATCTCTAGGCGCTAGCTCGGCACGTGGATCGAGGTCGGGCATAAAACGATGGCCAGCTTCGTTAAGCAGGTGGCCGCCTTCNCCGCGCACCGCCTCGCTAATCAGAAAGGCTGGGCCATCCGGGTCGAATAGGCAGGTAGGGTGAAACTGCTGAAACTCAAGATTGGCAAGCGTTGCTCCCAGCTCAGCCGCCATCATCATACCTTCGCCACTGCTGGGTGCTGGGGTGGTGGTGTGCCGGTATAACCCGCTTGCGCCGCCGGTAGCGAGAACGGTGTGATGGGCATAAAACGCTTGTCGGCGCTGCTCGCTATCGACACCTTGGGCGCCAATGCAGTGGCCCTCAGCGTTGCTCAGCAGGGTGAGAATGGTCAGGTCGCTGCGCTGAGTAATGCCAGGGTGGGCGGAGACTTTATTGACCAAGGTTTCAACTACCGCACGACCGGTGGCGTCATCGGCATGAATAATGCGTCGCGCGTTGTGCCCACCTTCTCGGGTCAGGTGGTAGGGGTAGCGGGCACTTGGGTCCGGGTCGGGCGTAAACGGCACACCGTTGTCAATGAGCCATTGAATCGCCTCAGGACCATGGGTGACGGTAAAACGAACGGCGTCTTCATCGCATAGTCCATCGCCAGCGATGAGGGTATCGCGTACATGGTCGTCGAGATTGTCATCCGGAGAGAGCACTGCCGCAATGCCGCCCTGTGCCCAGCGGCTGGCTCCTTGATCATCCAGTGCCGGACGTNCCAGCGTGACTGACAAGTGGTCAGCAACTTCTAGCGCTAGGGTGAGGCCGGCGACGCCGCCGCCGATAATAAGTAGGTCGGTTGTTGGCGTGCTCATAGGGGCCCGCTCCTTCTTTTTGCTATCAAAAGCTGCGCGCGCAACACGCTTTCACAGGGAGGATGGCATCATAGCGTGACCACTGGCGCTTAGCGATGGTGTAGGCAAAAAAGCGAAAGGTAACTGATCGGGTGGGCGTTAAACACAAAAAAGCCGCGTAGATCAGAAGATCTCGCAGCGTCATGTTCTTACTAACAATTCATGGTGCCCGGAGCCGGACTTGAACCGGCACGGAGTTGCCTCCGAGAGATTTTAAGTCTCTTGCGTCTACCAATTTCGCCATCCGGGCAGTGTATCGGCGCTTTAGCAGCAATCGCTACACTGACAATGGAGGCTGGAGTCGGAATCGAACCGGCGTACACGGAGTTGCAGTCCGCTGCATAACCACTCTGCCATCCAGCCTAACAAGTCATTGGTGTTAACCAAATGGAGCGGGAAAAGAGATTCGAACTCTCGACCCTCGCCTTGGCAAGGCGATGCTCTACCACTGAGCTATTCCCGCTCGACTCGAGGGCGAATTATACGCATCGCTGCGCGCTTGTCAAACAATCAATTTATCAACGGGTTCAAAGAGCTACTGTGCTGCTGACATTTATGCTGCCTACATTGAGCGACTAAGGTGCGGCCAAGCAGCTTTTAGATACTGAGCCATTGACCAAAGCGTGAGAGCAGCGGCAGCGTACAGAACAACCACGCCCAGTAGCGCGATTTCGTGCCCTGGCGGGAAGGCCAGCAGCACCAGAATGGCGACCATCTGCAGCGTGGTTTTTAGTTTGCCAACCCAAGAGACTGCCACCATGCCGCGTTTACCCATTTCGGCCATCCACTCCCGCAGGGCTGAAATAACGATCTCACGACCGATAATCACCAGTGCGGGCAGCGTNAGGATCAGCGTGTCNAAACGCTCAATTAACAGTGCAAGCGCCACGGCGACCATAAGTTTGTCTGCCACAGGGTCTAAAAAGGCNCCGAAGGGNGTCGACTGATTCCAGCGGCGGGCCAGNTAGCCATCGAGCCAGTCGGTGACCGATGCTAGGGCAAATAAACCAGCGGCAACCGGCATGCTCCAACTGAAAGGTAGATAAAACAGTACTACCAGTAGNGGGATAAAGACGATTCTTGCCAGTGTNAGTATGTTGGGTATGTTCATCGCAGGGTGCGATCCTTGCCGGAGAATCATGAAAGTCGGAGTGTAATGTGCGGGTTATTCTATCCCCCTTAGCGCATTGCATCCATGTTAAGAACAAGTTTATCCATTCAGTGCCGTATAAATGNTCTCTGCGAGGGCTGCATTAATTCCGGGCACCCTGGCTAGTTCATCACGGCTGGCCTTTTGTACGCCNTGTAGGCCACCAAAAAAGCGCAGAAGTTCACGCCGCCGTTTAGGGCCTATGCCAGGAATATCCTGCAAAGTAGACGTGCGTCGCGCTTTGTCTCGCGCTGCCCGGTGGCCTGCAATCGCAAAGCGGTGGGACTCATCGCGGATATGCTGGATTAAATGCAGTGCCGGCGAAGCCGGATCTAAAGGTAGCGGGTTATCGCTGGTCTCTAAGAAGAGAGTTTCCAGCCCGGCCTTGCGAGTGGNTCCTTTGGCAACGCCTAGTAGNATGATGTTGGTGACCGAAAGGTCGTTTAGTACCCCGCGTGCCATATTGAGCTGCCCTTTGCCGCCATCCACAATCAGAATATCGGGGGCCACTGCTTCTCCGTTTTTTACCCGCTTCAGGCGCCGCGTCAGCGCTTGTTGCATGGCGGCGTAATCATCCCCTGTTGCGATGCCTTCAATGCGGAAGTGGCGATAGTCACTTTTACGCGGGCCTTGGTGGTCAAACACCACGCAAGACGCCACGGTGGCTTCGCCCTGGCTGTGGCTGATATCGAAACACTCAAGCCGCTCTGGCAGTTTTTCCAGTCCCAGCGCTTTTTGCAGTGCCTCAAACCGCTGAGTGAGCTGGGTTTTATTGGCCAGCTGTGATGCAAGCTGCTGCTCGGCGTTGGTCATGGCGAGGTGCTGCCATTGGGCGCGATGCCCGCGCACTTGGCTTGCTACTCTGACTTTTTTGCCTGCTTGCTGAGAGAGGGCATCGGCAATCAGAGTGCTATCTTCCAGCGGGAGGCTAGTAATTACTTCTCGGGGTACGTTATGCGGCTGGCCAAAATAGTATTGACTAACCACTTCGGTCAGCAGCATTTCTGGCGGCAGGTCTAGATCATTCTTTGGCGTATGGTGCCGAGCGCCCAGTAGACGACCATCACGCACGCTCAATATGGAGATGCCGAGTGCGCCAGTGCGTTGGGCTAAGGCGAAAACGTCTGCGTCGCCGCTCTCGTTATCCACAAACTGGCGCTGCTGCAGCTGGCGTAGCTGCTGGATTTGGTCACGCAGGCGTGCGGCCTCTTCAAAGTGGAGCGCTTGGCTGGCTACTTCCATCTCTTGGGTTAATAGCTGGGTCACGTGCTCGCTTTTGCCTTCTAGGCACATCACCGCATGTTCCACATCCCGGCGATACTCCTCTTCTGAGATGTAATCAACACAAGGGGCGCTGCAGCGCTGAATTTGATACTGCAAGCAAGGGCGAGAGCGGTGGGCAAAAACACTGTCTTCGCAGTTACGGATGCGAAAAATTTTCTGCATCAGTGTCAGGCTCTCTTTTACGGCCCCGCTGCTGGGGTAGGGGCCCAGGTAGCGGCCATCGTCGCGACGCTGGCGTGCTCGCTTATATTCCAAAGCGGGGTAGGGGTGGCGGTCAGTGACAAACACAAACGGGTAGGATTTATCATCCCGTAGCAGGATGTTGTAGGGCGGGCGAAGCTCCTTAATTAATGTTTGTTCAAGCAGCAGTGCTTCGGTTTCGCTACGGGTAACCGTAATTTGAATATCGGCAATGCGTGCCACCATCGCCTGGGTTTTGGTATTGAGCTGGCCGCGGAAATAGCTTGCCAGCCGTGCTTTCAAACGCTTCGCTTTGCCGACATAGAGCGTGTTTTGCTCCTCATCCAGCATGCGGTAAACACCGGGTGAAGTGCTGACAGAGCTTAAAAACTGCTTGGCATCAAAAGTCATAGCTGGGCATTGGAGCTCTTAAACGGCAGAAGCTGCGATGGTAGGTCTATCCCATAGTGGCGTCAAAACCTTCGACTAGACCGTGGCGTAAGGCGAGNTGGGTCAACTCGACATCACTGGTGACATGTAGCTTATCAAACAAGCGATAACGGTAAGTGTTAACAGTTTTAGGGCTAAGGTGTAGACGGTCAGAAATATCTTGTACTCGCTGACAGTTGACGATCATCAAAGCAATTTGTAGCTCGCGATCAGAGAGCTGGTTAAATGGGCTATCTTCGTCAGTGAAGTGGGCGAGTGCTAGCCGCTGTGCAATTTCTTGGCTTATATAGCGCCCGTTGCGGAAGACTTGGCGAATGGCATCGGTCATTTCCACCGCATCAGCCCCTTTGCTTAAAAAGCCCGATGCACCGGCTTCAAGCATGCGCCTCAGGACGCTGTCCTCTAAGTGGGCGGTAAGAATGATAACCTTAATGTCAGCCAGGGTGCGATGAATACGCCGTGTGGCTTCTAGCCCGCCGATACCCGGCATACGAATATCCATGAGGACAATGTCAGGCTTTAGTTGTCGGCACTGGGCGACGGCGCTCTCTCCATCATCCACTTCGCCCACAATTTTAATATCGGACTCTTCGTTTAGCAGGTGGGCGATGCTGGTTCTCACCAGGTGGTGATCATCGGCAATTAAAACGTTGATCAAAGGTCTGGCTCCTGCAGGTAATCATCGTGGACTCAAGCGATACGCACGCTGCGAACCTATAGAGTGCCACAGCTCTCAGCAAAGGAGAATTAGATGATGCTGGTTTGCTTTAATGCTTGACTCTTACAGTGCTGTGGATTAGTATTCGCCCCGCTGCACGAAACTGGCAGCATGTGGGGCCTTAGCTCAGCTGGGAGAGCGCAACACTGGCAGTGTTGAGGTCAGCGGTTCGATCCCGCTAGGCTCCACCAATATTTCTAAACGCTACGTTATTTATAACGTGGCGTTTTTTTATGGTGCGCCAGGCATGGCGCGCAGCGCCAATTAGGCGCTATCCGGTCCGCCGTGGTGGTTGGCCGGATGACTTGGGGGTGAAAGTCCCCTAC
>JGI25131J35506_1000029_pt1 | contig 50224 bp, 48 predicted proteins | sample ETNvirome_2_1000_FD_35506 | JGI IMG/M metagenome (IMG submission 35506) | reverse complement strand
AGCCATTTTGGCCGGTATTCGGAATCGTAGGCTTCTTCCCGCCAGCTTGGTTCGACTTCGTTCAATACCTCAGCAAGGGGAATGGCTTCACCGAAGTTTACAGCGACCTGGCCAAACGAGTTGCTCAACTTGCGAACGGTCTTGGCAATCGCGAACACGCTCTCTTTCTGTTTTTTCTTGCCCCGTAGTTCACCGAGGTAAGAACGGCCTTCCATCACCTTCTCGTAACCAATGTATACCGGGACGAACACGATGGGCTTGCGATGGTCTCGCAGAAAGCTGCGGACGGTCATGGACAGCATGCCGGGCCGAGGCTGGAGCATGCGGCCCGTGCGGCTGCGCCCGCCCTCCACGAAGTACTCAACGGAATAGCCGCGGGAGAACATCACGTGCATGTATTCGTTGAACACGGTGGCGTAGAGCGGGTTGTCACGGAAGCTCCGACGCATGAAGAACGCGCCGCCGCGTCGCAGGATGGGGCCAACAATAGGCATGTTCAGGTTGATGCCGGCGGCAATGTGCGGGGGCATCAGCCCGTTCTTATAGAGCACGTAGGACAGCAGCAGGTAATCAATATGGGAGCGATGGCAGGGAACATACACCACGGCATTGTCCTGGGCTTCTTCCTTGGCAACGCGGATGTTGTTGATAGCGATGCCGTTGTAGATACGATTCCACAGCCAAGACAGCACCACTTCCAGGAAGCGTATGGTCACGATGGACATGCTGGCAGCGATCTCGTCCGCATATTTGTACGCCTTGGCGCGCACCTTTTCCGGGGGGATGTCATCCTTTCGGGCAGTTTCCCGGATGGCTTCCTTGACCGCCTGGGTCCGCACCAGTCCACCCACCAAGGTGCGGCGGTGAGACAGGTCCGGGCCGAGCACGGCTTGGCGCACCCTGCGGAAATGGGTACGGAGAATGCGGGCGAGCTTACGGTTGGCGCGTTCCTCGCTATGGCGGTATTCGTCAATCACCTGCTTCAGGGACAGGGGCTGATTGAACTGCACGTAAGTGCTACGCCCATGCACCATGATGATCAGGAATTTCTGCAAACGTCCAGCCACGGACCAGGTGTCGGACAGCAGCAGTTTGACCAGCGATTTTTCCTTGTCCGGGGAGCGCCCCCAGAACAGCGACACAGGGACGATCTGAACATCCTGCTCAGGGTGTTCCAGGCCATGGCGAACCAGCGCCCGGAACTCACCGGTGGGAACGGGCGTCTGGCGACGACGGAAAAGACCACCAATCCGACGGTAGAGAAAAAAGAAGGAGTGGTTCGGACCGTTCTTGACCGGCAGGGACGACTCGGCACCAGGCAGGCCAGCTCGCAGCACCTCCTGTTCCAGGACCAATCGGCTGGACAGCGAGCTGTACTGCAGTACGTAGCAAACCGGTTTTTCCGGGTCTACTCCCAGGGCTTCCACGCTGTTGCCGCTCACATCCGTCCGGACCCACAAAAACAGGATTTTGCGGAAAAGGGTCAGGATCAGGCTGCGAAGGCCCAGGAAAAAACGCATAAACGGTCGCTCCGGTTCACAAAACAGGCGGTAAGTTTACTTGGTTGCGTGCAGTGCGGAAAGCCATGCGGTCGTTCTGTTGTGTTGTGCCGCTGTGATACATTTCCAGCTCTACCCACATAATAGCTTCTGGACACGGATTATGGCGTTATGGACTCCCGGCTGGTCTTCGAAAGGGCCCGACGATGACGATCTTGTGTTGGCCATCGACGGTGATGCGGTGCTGAAGCCCGACGTTGGCTGGCTGAAGCCTTGGCGGATGATTGCCCCTAGTACGCACGGTGATATCGGGCCGGTGTATGTTGGCCAGATGGACGGCAAGCCTGTCTACGTAGCCGAAGCCGACGCGGCCAGACTGGCGGGGTCTACAGAACGGGTGACGCTTCGGGAAGCGCTGCTGCTGATGGAGGATGCTCCCGCGGAAATGCTGGGCACCGCGTTCCAGGTGCATCAGTGGTGGCGGGATCACCGCTTCTGCGGCCGCTGTGGTGAATTGACAGAGCTGCACCCGTTGGAAAGGGCCAAGTGGTGCAAGCCCTGCGGCATTCCCTGGTATCCCAGGCTGGCGCCCTGCGTAATTGTGGTTATCCGCCGTGGTGAACGCATGTTGCTGGCCCGGTCATCGCGGACAAAGCGTCATTATTTCAGCCTGATTGCGGGCTTTGTGGAGCCGGGTGAAACCATTGAAGCGGCGGTTGCCCGGGAAGTGAAAGAGGAAACCGGCCTTGAGGTTAGTGGGGTTCGCTACCACTCCTCTCAGCCATGGCCGTTTCCCCATCAGTTAATGCTGGGCTTTTTTGCAGACTACGCCGGGGGCGAGCTGGTGCTGCAGGAAGACGAAATTGCGGAAGCGGACTGGTTTCTGCCGGGCGATATGCCACCTGTGCCGCCGGTGACCACCATCTCTGGCGGCCTGATCCAGGCCATGGTGCGGGAAATTAAAGGGCAGGGGGCATCGTCGTGACTGCGCCAAGAGTGCTGGTCTTTGATTCAGGCGTTGGCGGATTGAGCGTTGCTGCTTGTATCCATCAACAATTGCCGGGGGTGAAGTTGGTGTACCTGGCTGATAACGCTGGCTTTCCTTACGGCGCCCAGCCGGAAGCGGTGGTCATTGAGCGCAGCCAGACACTGATCCGGCTGGCGCTGTCGGAATTTCCCTGTGATGTCATTGTGGTGGCGTGCAACACTGCGAGCACTGTGGTATTGCCGCATCTTCGGACCATGACACCGATACCGGTGATCGGCGTGGTGCCGGCGGTAAAGCCTGCGGCGGCGGTGTCTGAAAACCGCCGTATTGGTCTGCTGGCCACCCCCGCCACTGTTCGTCGGCCCTACCTTGCCGACCTGATTGACGAGTTTGCCAGTGATTGCACGGTGGAACGGCTGGGGCATCCGGACTTGGTGCAATGGATCGAAAATCTGGTGTCCGGTTCGCCAGTCCCCGAACAGGCCTTGTCCGTGGCATTGCAACCATTCCGGGACGTGGGTGTGGACACTGTGGTTCTGGGCTGCACTCATTACCCGCTGATAAAGGATCTGCTGCAGAGCCAGTTGCCGACCGTAAAACACTGGGTGGATTCCGGAGAGGCCATCGCCCGCCGAGCGGCCTGGTTATTCGAACAGCAGGGGCTGGAAGTGAAAAGTCTTATGGCCCTCAACAGCGATGGGGATGTGGTTGATGCCGCCCTGTTTTCCGGGGACATCCCACGAGGTATCGGGGAGTTCCTGGATGGGCTCAGCCTGGCCACCAACGACATCCGTGGTAACTGGTCCTCGTCGGTAGTCGGTGCTATAGCAAGCGGGTCAGCTTGAACATGGCCAGGAACTCCAGTGCCGGTAAGGATCGGCGGTGGCAACAGTAGGTTTTAAAGTTGTCGCCACGGAATCGTGACTTGGTAAATTCCAGGCCCTTGAAGTTGTAAAGGAAGTTCCCCTTCTCATACAGGCCGTGCATGATGCGCTTGAGCAGTCGGCTTTCCTGGTGCTCGGTAGCCGGGTCCAGGGATAGCGGAATTAAACCCAGGTCCAGATAGGGCACGCCTTCGGCCTTGAACACATCCATGGCATGGGCCATCAGGGTGTAGAAAATACCCTGGCGGAAATCCGCGTTGGCCCTTGAGATGTTGGGCACGTAACTGATGATCTCGTTATTGCGGTAGATGGGGTCGAAGTAGATAAAGCCCACGGCCTTGCCATCCTGGTACGCGTAGAAATGGCGTTCGTTCTCCCGGTACTCCATCTCCATGGGACGTATCAGGAAACGGATCTCCTTGCTCTTGCATTTACGGGTGCGAATCCAGGCATCGGAAATTTCGCGGGTGTGGTCATCGCTGAAGCGCTCCTTCACGGTAATGCCGTTTTTTTCCGCCTGGTTGAGGGCCGTGCGCAGGATCTGTTTCTTCTTCCCGCTGAGCGACCAGTTTTTCAGGTTGATACGGGATTCGCTGCCAAACTGGGTGCCAAACAGGCCAAAGCGGCGGTAGAGGTAGTCCACGACAGGTTTGGATACCTGGATGTAGCAGGCGGAAGGGAAGCGTTGGTGAAACTGTTCCAGGATCACCTCAAAGTGTTCCGGTGCGGTGACAGGATCGGAGAGCACGAACGTGCCGCCCCATTTGCGCATATACGCCAGGTAGCCAACGCCGGGCACATCGAAATACTGCATCTCAGGTTGCAACGTCGAGAACGACTGGGAATGGGTGCCGTACTTCTTGAGGTAACTGATGCGCTCCGGAAAGGTAAATACACCTTCGTCCAGAGAGCGTACGCCATCGAGTGAAAGGATCTGGTCTGACATTGTGAAACTCCCCCGTTTATTGTTTTAAATCCGGCGTGAGGCCTCGTGTCTACACCTGTTTCCGTCCCAGGATCGACCAGTAACAGTTCATGTTCAGCAGCTTGAAATGCTTTTTCTCGGTAACGTGCAGGCCAAGGCGCTGCATGTGTTCGGGGTAGTTGTAAATCTTGTGGAAGGCATTGTTGGCGAACAGCCAGAAGATGAAGACGGCCATGTACCAGTACATCTTCTTGAACAGGCGGGCCACAATGTTGCCGGTGGGGTAGCAGAAGTCACCCACAACCACCCTGGCGTCGGCCTTGCCCAGACGGATCAGATGCTCCAGCACCCGCACCATCATGTCTTCGTCAAACACGTTGAGGAAAAAGTTGGCGACCACCATGTCGTACTGTTCGAACTCATCGACCTTCATGATGTCGCTGTGAATGCGGCGGATGGTCAGGTGCGGCGCCTCTTTTTCCTGGGCTTCGGCAAACTTGCGCAGCATGGTCTCGGAGAGGTCCACCACGGTCACGTCCGCGCCCAACTCTGCGGCACGGATCGCGTCACGGCCATGGCCCACGCCTGCAAACAGGATGCGGGCGCCGGGCTTGACGGTTTCCACATCGAGCATGGCAGTCTTGCAGCGATGGATGTTCTTGCCGCTGTAGAGGTTGCTCAGAAAATCGTATACCGGGCCAATGTATTTGTATTTATCGCGCATGGTGACTTCTGCCTGTCCATATCCTGGGGATGCTTCCATTCTTCTTGTGATTGTTGATTCACCGTCAGGTGAATTGAAGGAAGCGCCTGATGGATTTGAGCTTAGAGAAGCCGGTGGGGGAATTATGTGCAGTACCGCGCATTTCCAGATACATAACGTAACGAACAGCAACACTTTGCAAACCAGATCAACATTTTAGATCTGACTGTCCGACAATGGAGTATCGATAATGCGGTAGGTTAGAAAGCGACGGCGCGCGCCGGGGTATGTCCGAGGGTTTTGCCGATGACGTCTGCAGGCCGCGCCGGGCCGTAGAAGAATCCCTGAACCTGGTGGCATCCCAGGCTTTTGAGGTAGGTGAGCTGTTCGTCCGTTTCCACACCCTCCGCCACGATCTGAAGTTTCAGTCCATGGGCCATGGCGACAATGGCGTTTACAATACACGCACCATCTTCGCCTCTGCGAATGGCTTTGACGAAGGACTGATCCACTTTCAGGGTGTGAATGGGCAGCCGGTGAATGTAATTCAGGGAGGAGTAGCCGGTGCCGAAATCATCAATGGCAATTCTGACGCCCAATGACGCTAATTCCCGGAGTTTCTGACTGATCTGCTCAAGATCGTTCATGATCACGTTTTCAGTGATCTCGATTTCCAGGTTTTGGGGCGGGAAGCCGTGGGCCTGGAGTTGAGCCATCAGGGTCTCTACAAACCTTGGGTGCTCCACCTGGACCGGGGACAGGTTTACGGCCAGTCGCAGGTCGCTGTGTCCTTCTCGAATCCACTGGCCGACATCATGGCAGGCCTGGTCGAGTACGCATTCACTGAGTTTGGCAATGAGTTTGGTTTCTTCCGCCAGCGGCAGGAAGTCCCGTGGATAGAGCAATCCCCTTTCCGGATGTTGCCAGCGCACCAGCGCTTCCAAACCCACCACGCGATTGCTCGAGGAACAGACTTGCGGCTGATAGAACACCCGCAACTCATCGCGCTCCAGTGCCATCCTAAGGTCTCTTTCCAGGCTCAGGCGGTTGGCCGTGTCAATGCTCATGCTCTCCGAGTAGAAGCGATAGCCATCCTTGCCCCGTGCTTTGACGTGATACATGGCAATGTCGGCGTTCTGGATCAGTTGATCCATGGATTCGCCGGCTTCCGGGTAGGTGGCAATGCCAATGCTCACACCTACGAAAACTTCGTGTTCGCCCAGTTGGAAAGGCGCGCGCAAGGCCTTGATCAACTTCTTTGAAATCTGTCTTGCGTCCTCGTAACCGTGGATCGACGGCAACAGCAGAGTGAATTCATCGCCACCGAAGCGTGACAGGGTATCCCCTTTGCGCAGACACCGTTCCAGTCGCTGTGTGACAGCCTGCAACAGGCGATCGCCCATGGCATGTCCCAGCGTGTCGTTGATAACCTTGAAGCGATCAAGGTCCAGGAACATCACCGCCAGCTTCTGCTCACTGCGGCGCGCGTGGGTGATGGCCAGGTCGAGCCGGTCCTTGAACAGGGCGCGGTTTGGCAGTCGGGTCAACAAGTCGTGGTAGGCCTGGAAGTTGATAAAGGCTTCCGCTTCCTTACGCTCGGTCACATCGCGAGCAGTGCCGTAGTAGCGGGCCTCGCGACCATTGTATTTGCCGTCATCGTGATTGGTGTGGGGCCAGGTTTCCGGGTCAATCGGAAACGCGGTAATTTCAAAGTGTCGGGTGGCTTTGCGGCTGCCTCGGGTCTTGAGCCGAACTTCCAGTGTCCGGGGATTGTCGGCGCTGATATTCGGGCCTTTCAGAGCATAGGTTCCCCGGGCGATGTCCCGGTCATCCAGGATGTGGCGAAAGTGACGCCCGCACAGCTCAGCGGGTTGGTAGCCAAGCAGGCTCTCAATCTTGCTGTTCACAAAACAGAAATGCCCGTCGCCATCGAGCATGAAAACGATATCGGGTGAGCTGTTGACGATGTAGCGATGCAGTTCCTCGGACTTTTCCAGGCGCATTCGTATGTGCTCGTGGGCGCGAAGCAGAGAACGCTTGCCGAGCACGCCGTCGACCGTTGCCAGCAGTTCTTCCGGGTCGAACGGTTTGCGGATATAGTCCAGTGCCCCCCGGCGCAGGGCACGGCTGACGGCGCTGAACGAGCTTTCACCGCTCACGACAATCACGCCACATTCTGGTTGTTCCGATGACAGGCGTTCCATCACACCGAATCCGTCCACATCGGGCATGCGAAGATCCAGCATTGCCAGGTCGAACGATTCGGTCTCAAGGATGCGACAGGCCATGCGCCCACCTTCCGCTTCGGTGACCTCGTACCCCTTGCTTCTGAGCAGTGAAGCAAGGCCGGAAAGCAGTCTCGGATCATCGTCGACGACCAGGATGCGCGCCTTTCCGTCGTCGCCGTAAGTCCACTCGGTGCTCGCAGGTTTCATGTCAGTAGCCCGTCGTTTCTTCGTCATTTTTCATCGTTTTTTTTATTTGCCGCCGCGGGAAACAGAATTCGGAATGCTGTCCCTCCGCGCCCCGTGCGGCAACTAATGATGCCCTCCATGTCATCAATCAACTGTTTGACCACGCTCAGACCCAGGCCGCTATGGCCCTTGCCCTTGGTGGATTGAACCGGTGAAAACAAGTGTTTTCGGACCTCGTCGGGAATTCCATTACCGGTGTCCGCCACTTCCAGTTCCACCCAGGTTTTTCCGCTCTGCCAGACTGGTGCCTGTGTGTGAATAGCCACTTCGCCACCGTCAACAAGGCATTCTGCCGCATTACGGACCAGGTTGATAACCACCTGCCGGATGACAGCACCGGGCACGGTAACATCGGTGGGGTCCGCGCAAAGGTCAAGCTCCAGCGCCATGTCGTCGCCGCTGAACAGGCTGTCTTCCAGCAAGTCCCGCAGAATTCTCAGTTCGTCATTAAGATTGCAGACGCCGGTCGGGTTTGCTGCATCATGGCCCGGACCCCTGCTGATCTGCAACAGGAGATCCCCCGCGCGATCAAGTTCGTCACGTATGACGTCCAGCTCTTCCTGTACTTCGTCATCATCCAGCCGGTTCCGTAGCTGATAGATATATTGCCGGATGATGGTCAGCGGGTTGCTCACCTCATGGACCTGGCGACGAATGGCCTGTCGGGCCAGTTCCGACTCCATACTGTCCTGGGTACCACTATTGGCTAGCGTGGCAGTGACGGCGTCAGACAGTTTGGCGCTGAACAGGCGACCGATTTCTTCTGTCTGACCGGAACTGTCATGGTCGGTACCGACGACAAAGACGCCAGCACATTGATCTTCCCCCCGAACGGGAATAGCCACCAGAGAAGGGGTTTTCAAGAGAGAAAGCAGCTGGCGGTCCAGCACAGTCGTTGTGCGGTCACCAAGACACAGGGCGGTGCCGCTGCTGTAGGCCTCGGTCAACACGCTGGTGGCCGGCCCGCTGGCAACTGTAAGGTCAGGAGTATCGCCGTTGCTGGCGGATAGCAGTGTCAGCCCGTCTCCGGCCTGGCCAAAATACAGTGCCGGCAGGCCGGTGATCAGTGTCAGGCTGGTGACGGTTGCGGCCAGACTCTCCTGGGCACTGCCGCGAATCGGCGACAGTTCCAACGCCTGGCTGGCCATGGCCTGTTTCAGTATGGTCTGTTTGAGTTTGTGGTTGGAATGGTGGGCGTCGTAGTCTTCCGATAGCGGAATGCCCAGTGACTCGGCCACGCCGCTCACTTCCTGGTCGATCCTGCGGTTGATCTCTCGCGTGAGCTCTTCATTGAGCCCAAAAATGGTCCCCGCCGCCGCAATGCCCGCCGCGTCCGAGAGTGCCAGGCGCGTTGCCAGACTGATCAGTTTGACCAGGTGCCCAGCATCCTGTATTTCCGCTGGCATGGCCTGCTGATAGCGCATAGCGTCAACCGCCATGGGGCCCAGCCCCCATGAATTGACCAGTTCGGCAGCAATATCGGACTGGTGGTCAAAGTAGTATTGCTGGGTTTCTCCAGGCGGTGTTTTCAGTGCGATCAGCTCGCCTACGTTGTGCAACATACCCAGCATGAACGCCTGGTCGGGTTCGGGGTAGCGGGTCAGTGTTGCCAGAGCCCTGGCCGTCAGGGCGGTGGTCAGTGAATGGCGCCAGAAGTCCCGCAGCTGTTGCCACTGGTCTGCCCCGAGTTCGTAAAGAATCTGGCGCAATGCAGCAGTCAGAACCAGGGTGTGAAAACGTCGGGTTCCCAGCCGGAGCAGGGCCTGGTCAATGGAACGTATTTGCGAGGTGGGGCCGTACAGTGCCGAGTTGGCGAGGGCGAGAACGCGAGTGACCAGAGCGGTGTCGGCAGACACAATGTCACTTATTCGGCGATAGTTTTCATCCTGATGGCAGGCCTCAAGCGCCCGAAGGGTAACCTCCGGGAGACTCGGTAGCTGTATGTCAGGGGCAATCTGCATAGGCCTGCCTGTGTAACGCGCCAGATATTTCGTTAGTATCTGACGACTTGTTCATAAACATTAACCCGATGGAGCTTAGTCAATAACCTGCATTTATTAAACAGTTATTGGTCCTTTTTTAAGCAGAGTATTACCCGTGTTGTGATGTGTGTAAACTTTTTACAGGTTAAATGTCGCAAAACCGTCCATGATCGGGCATTCAACCCGTCTCTTTTTGTCTACAGTTAGAACTCCGTCCGGGTTACACTTTGACACAGTACTCAAATTTTACCCGGATCACGTGTCAGTCGATGGACAAGACAGCGCCTATTAAGCATTCATGACCGATTCCCGCACTTCCAGGCACATTCCGAAGCAACCCAGAACACTGGCCATAACCGGTGGCAAAGGTGGCGTCGGAAAAACATCGGTGGCACTGAACCTTTCCCTGACCCTTGCGCGAGAGGGTTACAGAGTATTGTTGCTGGATGGTGACACGGATCTGGCTAATGTCAGTATCATGCTGGGCCGGTATCCGGAGCGCACCCTGGCCAACGTAATGGCCGGTGAGTGCTCTCTCCGCGACGTGATTATGGAAGCGGAGTGGGGTTTGCACATCATTCCCGGCGCCTCGGGAGTTGAACAATGTGTGGATATGGCCGCTGAAGAAAGCCTGCGTGTTCTCAAGGCTTTGTCGAGGCTGGAGAAAAACTACGACTACGTGATCACAGACACGGCCTCCGGTTTGCAGAAGACCGGCATGCACATGATTGCGGCGGCGGAACTGGCCTGCGTCGTGGTCACGCCAGACCCTGCATCGCTGACCGATGCCTTCTCCCTGATAAAACTTCTGATTCGCCGTGGCTACCGAAGGACGCCGAGCGTGTTGGTGAACATGGCCCAGGGTGCAAGTCAGGCTCGATCCGTGTTTCAGCGCCTTGATGCTGCTGCAGTTCGGCACCTGGGGTTGCAGTTGCATTACCTGGGTGCGATCTGGCGTGACGAAACCTTGCGCCAGTCAGTGATGAATCAACGCCCTGTGGCACTGTTGCCGGCTTCTGATCCGTCCAGCCGTCAATTCCGAACATTGGCTGACATGCTGAACGTGCGGCTGCGCCAGCTGCCGCCGCGAAAGGCGGGGATTGCGGCGTATTGGCACCGGGTGTCGTCCGGTTCAGCGGATACGGCGCCTGCGTCCGGCGGTGGCCAGGCAAAAACGCCAAAAGACCCGGCCCAGGAATGCAAGCGGCTGACTGCAGAACTCGGCGAAATACTGGCTGACAGCAGTGACAAGCCGCTGCTGCGTTATGACGCGTTTCAGGGGCTTTTTGCACTGTTAGGGCGCAAAATGGATGCAGATGCCATCGAGATTATCCAGACCGGTTTAGCCTCTCTCAATTGGGACAAACTGGAAAAGGAACAACGAGAACATATGGCGACTCATCTTCGCCATCTCGCTGCAGAAGTTGACCCTGCGGCAGTTCCCCGTAAGGCGGAAGCAATAGTAAATAAGCCAGAGCGGGAGCCGTACTACGACCGTATCAGTTTTGGTGAACAAAGCCGGTTGATTCGGGCGCTTAAGGAGCAGCCGTCCAATATCTCCCTGGATCAGCTTCTACGCTCGCTGGCGGACACCGACAAGAACGGTTCCTGAGCACCTTTTATCCGGTTTCTCTCCATTCCTTTTTTTTGCATTTAGTCACCTTATTTTATGGTCATTTTATTGATGCAATTTGTAGCGTAACTTTGCTCTATGTCACCGCACTGTCATTCGGTCTGTGCAAAAATCAGCCTTATTCCCGGAATCGTGGCCCGCAAAATGCAGTAAAACCCACTGCATTTGATGGCTACACAGTGAATTTGAGAAGGAGTTCTCGTCATGGCAACACAGCAGCAACAGAATGGAGCGTCAGCGTCCGGTGTTCTTGAGCAACTACGTGGTAAACACGTGTTGATCACCGGCACCACCGGGTTTCTTGGTAAGGTGGTACTGGAAAAACTGATTCGCACGGTGCCGGATATTGGCGGGATCCATCTGCTTATCCGCGGTAACAAAAGGCATCCGGCAGCGCGGGAACGATTCCTCAATGAGATCGCGAGTTCTTCCGTGTTCGAACGCCTTAGGCACGATGACAACGAGGCGTTCGAAAGCTTTCTTGAGGAACGCGTTCATTGCATCACCGGCGAAGTGACTGAACCCCGTTTTGGGCTTACGCAGGAGCGGTTCCGTGCTCTTGCCGGGCAGGTCGATGCGTTTATCAATTCCGCAGCCAGCGTAAATTTCCGGGAGGAGCTCGATAAGGCGCTGAAGATCAATACCCTTTGCCTCAAGAACGTTGCCGCTCTGGCGGAGCTCAACAGCACTATGGCGGTCATCCAGGTATCCACCTGCTACGTCAACGGAAAAAATTCCGGTCAGATCACGGAGTCCGTTATCAAGCCGGCGGGAGAGTCTATCCCCCGCAGCACCGACGGATACTATGAAACGGAAGAGCTTGTACACCTTCTGCAGGACAAGATCTCCGACGTGAAGGCCCGATACTCCGGCAAAGTGCTTGAGAAAAAGCTCGTGGACCTGGGTATTCGCGAGGCCAACAACTACGGCTGGAGCGACACCTACACGTTTACCAAATGGCTGGGTGAGCAACTCCTGATGAAAGCCCTTTCCGGGCGCTCACTCACAATTGTTCGCCCTTCCATCATTGAAAGTGCACTGGAAGAACCCTCGCCGGGATGGATTGAAGGTGTGAAGGTGGCGGATGCGATCATACTTGCCTACGCCCGTGAGAAGGTCTCCCTGTTTCCCGGCAAACGCAGCGGTATTATCGACGTGATTCCGGTGGACCTAGTGGCCAACAGCATTATCCTGTCCCTGGCTGAAGCCATTTCCGAGCCTGGGCATCGCCGCATCTATCAATGCTGCAGTGGCGGTTCAAACCCAATTTCGCTGGGCACGTTCATTGACTACCTGATGGCCGAAGCCAAGTCCAACTATGCAGCGTATGACCAGTTGTTCTATCGACGGCCCACGAAACCGTTTGTGGCGGTCAACCGCAAGCTGTTTGATGTTGTGGTTGGCGGGATGCGCGTGCCGTTGTCCATCGCTGGCAAGGCACTGAGGCTGGCTGGCCAGAACCGTGAGCTAAAGGTTCTCAAAAACCTCGATACCACGCGTTCACTCGCCACCATCTTTGGTTTCTACACGGCACCGGATTACATCTTCCGTAACGATTCGCTGATGGCCCTGGCTTCCCGCATGGGTGAACTGGATCGTGTCCTGTTCCCGGTGGATGCACGCCAGATCGACTGGCAGCTGTACCTGTGCAAGATCCACCTCGGAGGTCTTAACCGTTACGCTCTCAAGGAGAGGAAGCTGTACAGCCTGCGGGCTGCCCAGACCCGCAAGAAAGCCGCCTGACACCCGGTCAGTCGGCTGTCCTTTCTACCCGTCCCCCCCGGTTCCCGGGGGGGCGGAACCTCACTTGTTGTTTCCGCTGGCGGGTCTATCCTTTAGGGCAGGCTCCAGAACATAGGGTCACCCCTCGTGAGACCGTCATTCTAGCTAAAAGTGCTGGCGGATTGGGACGTTAGTCTAATTCATTGTTCACTGGCACGCGTGTTGAACTATGGGTATCCGTCTTCAGGGCTTTTTTGCCCGTCACGCTCTTTATTAAATAACCGATAATGACAACAGACTCTGACTAATAAGGGGGAGCACAATGACTGATAAACAGGTTTATCCGGTAAGTCCGGACGTGGCCAAACGGGCCCTGCTAAACCGGGATCAGTACGAGAAGATGTACCAACAGTCGGTGAATGACCCGGAGACCTTCTGGGCTGAACACGGCAAGCGACTGGACTGGATCAAGCCCTTCTCGAAGGTGAAAAATACCACCTACGACTACGACAACCTATCCATCAAATGGTTTGAAGACGGCCAACTGAACGCCGCCGCTAACTGCCTGGACCGTCACCTGGAAAAGCGCGGTGATCAGACAGCCATCATTTTCGAGGGCGACGACCCGGCCGATTCCCGCAACGTGACCTACCGCGAACTGTACGAAGAAACCTGTAAGTTCGCGAACGTTCTGAAAGATCAGGGCGTCAAGAAGGGCGATGTTGTCACTATCTACATGCCCATGATTGTTGAAACGGGTGTTGCCATGCTGGCCTGTGCCCGCATCGGCGCTATCCATTCTGTTGTCTTCGGCGGGTTTTCTCCGGAAGCACTGGGTGCCCGGATTGCGAATGGTAAATCCCGATTCGTGGTAACGGCTGATGAAGGTGTCCGCGGCGGCCGCAAGATTCCTCTCAAGAAAAACGTCGACGCTGCGTTGAGTAAGGAAGCCGGCGCAGAGGTGGACAAGGTTATCGTGGTCAAGCGTACCGGCGGTGATGTGCCCTGGAAAGGCGGTCGTGACGAGAGTTACGAGGAGCTGATGAAGGGCGCGTCCACGGATTGCCCTGCAGAACCCATGAACGCCGAAGATCCGCTGTTCATGCTGTACACCTCCGGCTCCACTGGCGCCCCGAAAGGCGTATTGCATACCACCGGTGGCTACATGGTCTTTACCTCCATGACCCACGAATACGTCTTCGATTACCACGATGGCGACGTCTACTGGTGTACGGCGGACTTTGGCTGGGTCACCGGTCACAGCTACATTCTGTACGGCCCGCTTGCCAATGGTGCTGTCACCGTCCTGTTTGAAGGTGTACCCAACTACCCGGATACCTCCCGTATGGGTCAGGTGGTGGACAAGCACAAGGTCAATATCCTGTACACCGCACCTACCGCCATCCGTGCCTTGATGGCCGAAGGTGAGTCCTGCATGAACGGCACCACCCGCGACAGTTTGCGCCTGCTGGGTTCGGTGGGTGAGCCGATCAACCCGGAAGCCTGGGAGTGGTACCATCGCGTAATCGGTAACAGCAAGTGCCCGATTGTGGACACCTGGTGGCAGACGGAAACTGGCGGCATCCTGATTTCGCCGCTGCCGGGCGCCATCGATCTGAAACCGGGTTCCGCGACTGTGCCGTTCTTCGGCGTCAAGCCGGCACTGGTGGATAATGACGGCAATATCCTGGAAGGCAAGACTGAGGGCAACCTGGTGATCCTGGACAGCTGGCCTGGCCAGATGCGCACCATCTACGGTGATCATGAGCGCTTCAAGCAAACCTACTTCAGTACCTACAAGGGAATGTACTTTACTGGCGACGGTGCCCGTCGTGATGAAGACGGCTACTACTGGATCACCGGCCGGGTGGACGATGTTCTGAACGTGTCCGGCCACCGCCTGGGGACCGCTGAGGTTGAGAGCGCCCTGGTAGCCCACAACAAGGTTGCCGAAGCAGCTGTGGTTGGTTACCCCCACGAAATCAAGGGGCAGGGCATTTATGTCTATGTAACCCTGGTTCATGGCGAGGAACCCAGCGACGAGTTGAAGAAGGAACTGGTCCAGTGGGTGCGCAAGGAAATCGGGCCGATTGCGTCTCCGGACGTAATTCAGTGGGCGCCTGGACTGCCCAAGACTCGTTCTGGCAAGATTATGCGTCGTATTTTGCGTAAAATCGCATCCAATGAGCACGATCAGCTGGGCGACACCTCCACTCTGGCGGACCCGGGCGTGGTGGATGACCTGATAAGCGGTCGTGCGAACAAGTAAGGCCTGCTTGCTATCAGGCTGTGACCCTGTGAGGAATCTGTTGAATGACACAAACTATTATCGTCGCCGATGATCACCCGCTGTTTCGGGCAGCTCTGAAACAGGCGGTCAGTCAGGCGGTACCTGATGCCAAGACAGTGGAAGTGGACAGCATCAAGGCGCTGCAGGCGGCGGTAGAGTCGCATCCGGATGCGGATCTGGTGTTGCTGGATCTGAACATGCCGGGCGCCCACGGCTTTTCGGGGCTCGTGTTCATGCGCGGGCAGTACCCCGGCCTGCCAGTGGTGGTGGTGTCAGGATCGGAAGAAATGCAGGTGATGCGCCGTTCGATCGACTATGGGGCGTCGGGCTTTATTCCGAAGTCGGCGCCTCTGCCAACCATCACCGAGGCGATTCAGGCAGTCCTGGAAGGAGACGTCTGGTTGCCGGAGGGTGTGGCGGACAAGATCGAGCGGATGCATTCGGACATGACGGACTTCTCCGAAAAACTGGCGTCACTGACGCCGCAGCAGTTCCGGGTGCTGGGTATGCTGGCTGAGGGGCTTTTGAACAAACAGATCGCTTATGATCTGGACGTCTCAGAGGCTACCATCAAGGCCCATATCACGGCGGTGTTCCGGAAGCTGGGGGTTCGCAACCGGACCCAGGCGGTAATTGCGATCCAGCAAATGGAGATAGATCCTTCGGATACGTCGTTGTCTGGTAGCTGATTGGCCCAGAGGTTCTATTGAATTGAAAAAGCGGAAATCCCTGCGAATGGGATTTCCGCTTTTTTTTGTTTGAGCGGGCGTGCTCACTTTTTACTGGCATACCCCAATTTCTTATCCACCAGATTGAACAGCTCCTCACCCTGATGCCAGCGGTCCAGGTTCTCCAGGAACTGGTCGGTCAGCGCCCGTTTCCAGCCGATAAAATCGCCAGACATGTGGGCGGTCATGATGACATTTTCCATATCCCAGAGCGGATGATCCGCCGGTAGGGGTTCTTCCTCGAACACGTCTAGCGCCGCGCCAGCGATGTCGCCGTTATTCAGGGCGGCAATCAGGTCGTCGGTTTTCACCACGGGCCCGCGACCAATGTTGATCAGGCGGGCGGACTTGCGCATGGCCTTGAAGGCTTTTTCGTTGAATAGGCCTTCGGTCTGGGGGGTCAGTGGGGCGGCGATGACTACGAAATCCGCCAGGCCCAGTTGCTCGGTGAGGTCGTCATTGCCGTGAACCGCGACAAAATCCGGATCGTCTTGGCGGGGTTTGCGGGCAATACCGTGGGGTTTCAGGCCGGCGGCCTTGCATAGCCGGGCAATCTGCCCGCCGATGGAACCGGCGCCAACGATCAGTACCTGTTTGCCTTCAGCTCTTTCGGTGTCCCGGTGCTGCCATTTGTGCTCTGCCTGCAGGCGCAGGGAGCGGGGAAAATCCTTGGCGAACATCAGAATCGTGCACAGCACGTACTCGGCAATGGTGCGGTCGAAGATGCCCCGGGCGTTGGTCACGGTGACATCGCCTTCAATAAGGTCCGGGAACATCAAGGCATCCACGCCGGCACTGGTGGCGTGGATCCACTGCAGTTTGTCCGCTGACGGCCAGGCGGCGGCCAGGGCCTCGGTACGAAAGTCCGTCACCATCATTACGTCGGTGCCCGGCAAGGTGTCCCGCAGAGTGGGCTCGTCAGAGGCAAAGCGAACCTCTGCTCGTGCCCGCAGGGCATCCATGCCAGGAGGCTCGTTTTCACCGGGTGCTGTCAGAACGGTTACAACCGGTTTGCTGTGTTGGGTCATCTGTCCTCCGCCAATGCAGTTTGTCCGCGTCCGGCCGCGGGAATCGACAGTCCGGATGTCGAGTCTACAGTCTGGTATCTGAGCCTGAACTGGTCAACCTGACCCCATATAAGATAAAGGTCGTAGCCCTTGTTATAGCGGGTACTACGGCGTTTCGTTCCGGTAATCCAATCTTTCTGTTTTATGTCTTGTACGGCCCCTGTTTACTGACTAACCTGCAGGAGTAGCTACTATTTTGCCCCGCGTCCAGGAGGTGTTTATGGCAGAAGCCGCCAATCGAGAAACCGGCCAGACCAAACCGCGTAAAGTGAAATACCGGAAGAACAAGGCCAGTTGGAACCCGGCGATGCAGGCGGTTCCGGTGCCGGGCATTCGTCGCATGGTGAATATGGCGGCCACCATGAAGGATGTCATTCATCTTTCCATCGGTCAGCCGGATTTGCCAACCCCCAAGCATGTCATTGACGCTTATATTGACGCGCTCAATGCCGGGCAGACGGGGTACACCATGGACGCGGGCCTGCCCGAGTTATTGGTTGCCCTGCGGGATTACTACGGCGCACGCTACGATCGCAAGCTGACCCGGGACAACATCCTGATCACCAGCGGGGCGACCGAGGCGATGTACCTGGCGATTTCGGCGACGTCTGCGCCAGGCCGGCAGTTCATCGTGACTGACCCGTCGTTCCTGCTTTACGCACCGCTGATTCGCATGAACGGTGGTGAGGTCAAGTTTGTGCCCACCCGGGCGGATAACGACCACCAGTTGGATCCGGACGAAGTAATCCGGGCCATGGGACCGCGCACGTTTGCGCTGATCCTGAACAACCCCAATAACCCCACCGGGGCCGTATACCCCCGCACTACCGTCGAGACCATTCTGGAAGAGTGCGCCTACCGGGGAATCCAGGTATACGCCGACGAGGTCTATGATCACCTCATCTTTGACGATGACGACTTCGCCAGTGTATTGAACTGCTCAATGGACCTGGACAACATCATGTGCATCAGCAGCTTCTCGAAGACCTACAGTATGGCCGGGTTGCGGGTAGGTTGGGTGATTGCAAGCCAGGCGGCGATCAAGTCGCTGCGGCGTTTCCACATGTTCACCACCTCTGTCGCCAACACGCCGTCCCAGTTCGCGGGCGTCGCGGCACTCACCGGAGACCAGCAATGCGTCAAGAACATGGTGGACATCTACCGTGAACGCCGCGACAAGGTGGTGGAATTGGTCGACCAGACACCGTATCTGACAGGGTACAAACCCGGTGGCGCCTTCTTTGCGTTCCCGGATTTGCCGCCCCACGTGGACGGCTCCGATCTGGCGCTGCGAATGCTCAAGGAAACGGGTGTTTGCCTGGTGCCGGGAGATGCCTTCGGGGAAGGGTGCACGAACGCCGTTCGGATCAGTTTCTCGACCACGTGCGAGAAACTGGATGAAGCCTTCGACCGGATCATCCCCTGGATGGCCAAGCAGCAGTTCTGACCGTCATGTCGGCTCTGGACTCAGTGCTTGTGCAATGCCCCTACTGTTGGGAGACGCTGGATCTCAGCGTCGACCCTTCGGTGGAAGATCAGGAGTACGTGGAGGACTGCCAGGTGTGCTGTCAGCCCATCCTGGTCCACGTGGTCCTCGACGAGAACCTGACCCCCTCCGTGACCGTCCGGGCCGAGAACGAATAACCGCCCGCCAACCTTCGGCGGTGTCTATTCATTCCTGAACGATGATTAACCTGCCCGGCTTGCCCGGGCAGCCACCTTGGCTCAGGATAGGAGGAACTGCAAAGGAGAGTCTTTCGATGGTCAACGCATCAACCCGCCTGTTTTCGGCCGTTATTCTGTTATCCATGTTTGTTCTAGGCGGCTGTGCCAGCCTGTCACCCTATTCCATTTCCGAAGCGACGTTGGAGCGCCACTTTCAGGATACCGTCAGTGACTTTGATCGCCGGCAGCTGCAGAGCGGGTCGCCACTTAGCCTGAGCCTGAGCAATGCGGACATTACCCTTGGCCCGGATGGCCGTGACGTGGCGGTCATTGACCTGAGAGGACAGGTCGCCCTGAATGCGCTGATGGCAAAGCTGCCAGTCGATATTGCCCTGAAAGTGGAAGGAGCGCCTGTTTACGACAGTAAGGAGAAAGCGATCTACATTCGGCGGCTGCAACTGTTGGAAAGCAGTATCGATTCGTCGTTTTTCAAAGGGGATCTCAAACCGGTTACGGATAACGTCATGAGGGTGGTTGCCCAGATGCTGGAAACCATGCCGGTGTATCGGCTGGATGAAGCGGACTTCACCCAGCGAATGTTCGGCATGGTGCCCATGGACGTGAGGGTTGCGCCCGGGCGGCTTGAGTTCGTTATGGCCGAGTAAGTGACTCCAGGCGCTCGCGCACGGCGGCGCCGATTTCCTGTGTACCCCTGGATTTGCCGGCGTTCTCCGCCAGATCAGCGGCTACTGCGTCAAACAATTCCCGCCCGGCCGCGGCCACAGCCGGGTCCTTCCGCCCCAGCCACTCCAGCATGCGTGCCGTGGTGAACAGCATGGCTGTGGGGTCGGCCAGGCCCTGGCCGGCAATATCCGGTGCGCTGCCATGGGTTGGCTCGAACATCGAGGGCATGCCGTTTTCGTCGGGATTCAGGTTGCAGGAGGGCGCCACGCCCATGCCGCCGGACAATACGGCTGCCAGGTCGGTCAGGATGTCACCCTGCAGGTTGCTGGCCACCACCACATCGAACGCCCAGGGCGCCTGGACGAACTTCATGCAGGCCGCATCCACCAGTTCGTGGTGCGTTGCTACGTCGGGGTACTGTTTCGCCATTTCTTCGAAGGCTTCGGTGTACATGTCGCCCCAATAGCGCAGGGCATTGCGTTTGGTCACGATGCACACCTGGCTTTCGCAGGTTTTACCTTCCAGAGTACGGAAGTGTCGGGTGCGGCCTTCTTCGGCGCGTGCGGCGGCTCGCAGGCGGGCCTGCTCGAAGCCATAGCGGATAATCCGGTCGGTTGCCCGGCGGGTGAATACTTCCATCTGGGTAGCCACTTCATCCGGTGCGCCCTTACGGAGCCGCCCGCCCTGGCTAACGTACTCGCCCTCGCTGTTTTCTCGAATCACCAGCATGTCGATGTCTTTGGCGCGCTCATCCGCCAGATACTGACGGGCACCGGGAAGCAGTCTGGCGGGCCGTTCGCAAACCCACTGATCAAATCCCTTGCGCATGTCCAGCAGGGGGGCCAGGGAGATGCTGTCTGGCAGCAGGTAACGGTCAGGGTCGTCGACCGGGCCGGGGTCGCCCAGGGCACCCAACAGAATCGCATCATAGGATTTTAATTGGTCCAGAGCATCAGCCGGCATGGATTCGCCATTCTCTTCGTGCCAGGCATGGGATGGCCAGGGAAAGCGTGTCCACTCCATCGGCAAATCGTGTCGTTTGCGCAGGGTCTCCAGGCAGTGTACCGCCTCGGCAACCACTTCAGGACCGATGCCATCACCGGGGGTCACCGCAATTCGGGTTTTCTGGGCCATTCCGGATACTCCTTCCTGTTGCTGTGATCGTAGAGTCAGTCGTGTGATTCAGTGTAGTCATGTGCCATGGGGATTCCACACCATTTAATCCCTCGTTTGTTTTACCAGTTATGGATTGCTGGTTATAGTGCTGTGGTTGACTAATTTTACTGAGGATTTGCCTTGTTCTATCGCCTGATTACCGTCGTTGGCGGACTGTTGTTTGTCATCATCCTGTTCGCGCTGATCTGGTTCTTCTGCAAACAGTTCCTGCTTCGCCATGGCGTCAAGGAACAGGTATCTGATCGCGCCACAGTGCTGGCCACCTGGACATTTGCGGGCGTCAGTGTGGGGCTCGTGTTTGCGGTGTTGGGTGCCTTTATTCTTGGCCCCTGGGCGTTCTACCGCACCTTGCGAGGGCACGACACTGAGGTGTCTGATGGGGCCGCGATCTGGTGGGGCTTCGGCATTGTTGTAGCGTCACTGGGTATTACCGCCGCCGGATTTCTTGGTTTCCTGAAACTGGTGGGGGCCTACTGAAGGTGGCGCTCACACGATGCTGGCCAACTGCTCCCGGAACCAGATGAGCGCTGGCTCCCTTTCATAGGCCTTGTGCCAGTATAGATGCACATCGATACCGGGTAGGTCCACCGGAGTGGTCAGAATATCGATGTCAGCCCGTTCCGCGATGATCCGCGCGTAGTTTTCCGGCATGGTCAGCAACAGGTCGGTTCCCTCAGCTACCCGGCAGGCGGCGTAGTAGTGCTGGCATCGCAGACGAATGTTTCGCTGCACTCCGAACCGCGACAGTTCAAAGTCCTCAATGCCGGGGCCCTCCGACCGGGACGAAACCAGTACATGCTTGGCTTCGAGATACTTGTCCAAGGTCAGGCCGCCGCCGGTGAGCGGGTGGCCCTTTCTCGCCAGCACCACCAACCTGTCGTGTCGCAATAGTTCATGGCCCGTCTGATTGCTGACCGGCAACAGCACGTCCACCGCAAAATCCAGTTTGCCCGCTGCCAGCTGGGTTTCCATGTCCCGCCGGGGTACCCGCTGGCTGATGATCTCCAGTTCGGGGTAGCTTTCCAGTCGGCCCATCAGTTTGGGCAGGAACGTCGACTCGAGGATGTCCCGCAAGGCCAGCGAATAGGTTTTGCGCTGATTGGCCGGGTCGAAGGCGTGGAACTGGTTCACCGCACTCTGTATCTGGGTCAGCCCCGGGCGCATGGACTCCAGGAAACGACGGGCCAGGGGAGTGGGCACCATCTGGTTGCCCTGACGGCTGAACAAGGGGTCATCAAAATGCTCCCGCAGACGTGACAGGGAATGGCTGACCGCCGGCTGGGTGAGGTGGAGGGCCCGGGCGGCGCGGGTCAGACTGCCCTCCCGGTAGATGGTGTCGAATACATGCAGCAGGTTCAGGTCCAGTCGATTCAGTGCCATAAGCATCTCCCCTTCGCGAATAAGCCAGCCTTATGATAAATGATAAGAATTATTCAGTCGCGTAATAGTGGATAGAAAACTAGACTGGCTCGATATCGGTCAAACCAAGAGGACATGGCAATGGATTTCAGTATTTCCGAGAAGGGCCAGGACTATCTCAAGCGCGTCAAAACTTTCATGGAGGAAGAAATCTTCCCGATTGAAGAGCAGTACCATAAGGAACTGATGGCGCAGGAAAACCGCTGGGTGGTGTTGCCCATCATCAAGGAACTGAAAGCAAAGGCCAAAGCACAGGGCCTGTGGAACATGTTCTTCCCGGATGAGAAATACGGGTGTGGGCTTCTCAACTCCGACTATGCCCTGATTGCCGAAGAAACTGGCCGCAGCTTCATTGCCCCGGAAATCTTCAACTGCAACGCGCCGGACACCGGCAACATGGAAGTGCTGATCCACTACGGCTCCGAAGAGCAGAAAGCCGAGTGGCTGCCCCGTCTGCAAAGCGGTGAAGTACGCTCCGCTTTCTGCATGACAGAGCCAGCTGTGGCATCTTCAGACGCCACCAACATGGAAGCCACGGCCACCGTGGATGGCGACGAGGTTGTTCTCAACGGTCGCAAATGGTGGAGCACTGGCGTTGGCCACCCGGATTGCAAGGTTGCCATATTCATGGGCCTGACCGATCCCGATGCCCACAAGCACCGCCGTCATTCCATGGTGTTGGTGCCGCTGGATACCCCTGGGGTCAAAATTGAGCGAATGCTGCCGGTGTTCGGCGCCTACGATGAGCCATACGGTCACGGTGTTGTGTCCTTCGACAACGTGCGCTTGCCCAAGACTGCATTTATTGCGGGCCCCGGCCGTGGCTTCGAGATTGCCCAGGGCCGTCTTGGGCCGGGGCGTGTTCACCACTGTATGCGTGCCATCGGTGCGGCGGAGCGTACTCTGGAACTGATGATCAAAAGGGCGACCAGTCGTGAGGCGTTTGGTCGGCCAATCGCTAAACTGGGCGGTAATCCGGATGTGATTGCCAATGCCCGTATGGCGATTGAGCAGGCGCGTTTGCTGACGCTGAAATGCGCCTGGGCATTGGATACCAAAGGTATCTCTGGAGCCTTGCAGGAAGTGTCCATGATTAAGGCGGTTATTCCGAAGATGCTTCAGCAGATTGTGGACGATACGATTCAAATTCACGGTGGTGCGGGTGTTAGCGACGATGATTTCCCGCTGACTCAGCTGTTCGCCTATGCTCGGGTTTTGCGCCTGGCTGATGGCCCTGATGAGGTTCACCGTGCGATGGTTGCTCGTCTGGAGTTGGCTAAATACCGGAACTGAAGCTTGGGTGCCTGGGGACGGAGGGAGGCTGTTTCAGAAACACGCTCCTTCGGCACATCCATGTGGCGCTTGGACTCCGCCATCCATGGCTCCGTACAGTTTCTGAAACAGCCCCCCTCCGTCCCCTGCTAACTCAGGGAGTCGGCATGTGGGGCCATCGCGGGCTCTTGCACCGAAACTAAAAACGATAGAAAACAGCGGAAGACAACGATGACACAGCGAGTATTTATTACCGGCGGGGCCAGCGGCCTGGGCCGGGCTATTGCATTGCGGTATGCCAAAGAAGGCGCCAAGGTCTGTATTGGCGATATTAATCCCGAGCAGGGCATTGCCGTAGAGCAGGAGATCAACAACGCGGGTGGCGAAGGTTACTTTGTTGAGTGCGATGTGCGCCGGCTGACCGACCTTGAGAAGATCTGCGAGGACCTCACCGGCAAATGGGGCGGGGTAGACGTGGTGGTGAACAACGCTGGTGTCGCTTCCGCGGGCTCGATTGAAGACACCACCATGGCCGATTGGGAATGGATCATGGACATCAACGTGTTGGGTGTCGTTCGTGGCTGCAAGGCCTTTACCCCGCAGTTCAAGAAGCAGGGCTCCGGAGCCTTTGTGAACATCGCTTCCATGGCCGGGCTTATGCTTGCGCCGCTGATGGACAGCTACAATGTGTCCAAGGCCGGTGTGATTGCGCTCTCGGAAACCCTCAGCCAGGAGCTGCGAGACTCCGGTATACACGTTAGCTGCGTATGCCCGGCGTTTTTCCAGACCAATCTGACCAGCAGCATGCGATCGGATATTCCGGGCATTCAGCAGAACGTCAACAAACTGATGAAACGCTCCACCATCACTGCTGAAAACGTGGCCGATGACATCGTTCGTTCGGTAGAGAAAGGCGATTTCTGGGTGCTGCCACACGCCAAAGAGCGTCGCATGTGGGTACTCAAACGCCACGCGCCCAAGGCGTTTGACTGGTTGATGTACCAGGAAAGCAAGCGCTGGATGAAGAAAATGGGCGGCAAGGCCTAAGTCATTATTTAACACAGAATCAGGAAGTAAGGGAGAGCCGTATGACCCAGATCGACCAGGCTGTTGATATCCGCGAAGGTGAAGAGCTGGATATTGCGGCCGTTGACCGCTTCATGAAGCAGGCCATCCCGGACCTGGAAGGCGCGCCTGCGATCAAACAGTATCCCGGTGGCGCATCCAATCTGACGTACCAGGTGGACTATGGCGATCGTTCTTACGTGTTGCGCCGCCCGCCGTTTGGCCATATTGCCAAGTCTGCCCACGACATGTTGCGGGAAGCCAAGGTGATGCGGGCTCTCAAGCCCGAATTCCCGTATGTTCCGAACATTGTCGCCATCTGCGACGACCACGACATTCTGGGCTGCGATTTTTACATCATGGAGCGCCTGAAAGGCATCATCCTGCGCCAGGATTTCCCCAAGGACTTTGAGCTCAGTGAGGCGGATACCCGCAAGCTGTGCCTGAATGTGATCGACAAACTGGTGGACCTGCACAATGTCGATGCCAAGGCCACCGGCCTTGATAAGTTGGGTAAGGGCGCCGGTTATGTGCAGCGCCAGATTGGCGGCTGGAGTGACCGTTTCCGCAAGGCGAAGACGGATGACGTGGGTGACTTTGAAGCAGTGATGGGCTGGCTGAACGACAAGATGCCGGACGACGTTGCCCAGGTGGTCATTCACAACGACTACCGCTTCGACAATGTGGTGCTCAATCAGGACAACCCGTTCGAGGTGATTGGTGTTCTTGATTGGGAAATGGCGACCATCGGCGACCCGCTGATGGATCTGGGCAACAGCCTGGCCTACTGGATTGAGGCCGATGACGAGGGCCCGTTCCAGATGTTGCGTCGACAGCCGACCCACCAGCCGGGCATGCTGACCCGCAAGGAGGTGGTCGCTTACTACGCGGAGAAATCCAGCCGCAAGATCGACAACTTCGATTTCTACGAGATCTATGGCCTGTTCCGGCTGGCGGTGATTGTCCAGCAGATCTATTACCGTTTTTACCACGGCCAGACCAAAGACAAGCGATTCGCCGCCTTTGGCCATGCCGCGAACTACCTGGAAAAACGCTGTCAGCGACTTATCGAGGCGAGTGACCTGTAATGGCAACGATCTATCTGATTCGCCACGGGCAGGCCAGTTTCGGCAAGGAAAACTATGACCAGCTTTCTCCTCGTGGCTGGGAGCAGGGGCGTGTCCTCGGCCGGTGGCTTGCGGGCAAGGTGACGCCCAACGCGGTCTTCGGCGGCAACATGGAGCGCCATCGGGAAACGGTAGAGGCGATCGCCAGTGGTTACGGTGATGCACTGCCAGACATGCAGGCGGTGGATGGCTTCAACGAGTTTGATCATACCCAGGTGGTGGAGCGTTTGCGCCCCGAGTGGCAAGACCGCGAGCGCATGGCGCGTGATCTGGCAGCCTTCCCCAAGCCGGCAAGGGCGTTCCAGCAGGTGTTCGAGGAAGCCATGCAGCGCTGGGTCAGTGGCGGACACGATCACGAATACACCGAAAGTTGGCAAGCGTTCCGTCAGCGGGTGATTACGTCGCTGGAGCAACTGATTGAGTATGCCGATGGTGGCGAGACCCTGGTATCCACATCCGGCGGTCCGATTGCCGTGATCGCCCAGCATCTTCTGGAACTGAGTGATCGCAAGGCCCTGGATATGAATTCCGTGATTGCCAATACCAGTGTTACCCGGGTTCTGCATTCCGGGGCCCGGCGCAGCCTGGCGGTGTTCAACAATTACAGTCACCTGGAAGCCGAAGATCCCTCCCTGGTGACCTTCCGATAACGAACTGAGGTGAAGAATGAGTAAGCAAGACCTGTTTGATCTGAGTGGGAAAGTGGCCCTGATCACCGGCGCCAGCCGTGGCATCGGCGAGAGCATCGCCCGCACCCTGGCAAACTACGGCGCCCATGTGATTGTCAGCAGCCGCAAGATTGACGGTTGCGAGGCGGTTGCCAGTAGCATCCGCGAAGCTGGGGGCAGCGCCGAAGCCTATGCCTGCCACATTGGCGAAATGGATCAGATTGAAGACATCTGGCAGCACATCGAATCGAAACACGGCAAGCTGGATGTTCTGGTGAACAACGCCGCAGCCAACCCCTATTTCGGCCCCATCGAAGACACGGATCTGGGCGCCTACCACAAGACGGTGGACGTGAACATTCGCGGCTATTTCTTCATGTGTGCCCGCGGCGCACAGATCATGAAGAAGAATGGCGGTGGGTCCATTATCAACGTGGCCTCGGTCAATGGCGTCAACCCTGGCCATTTCCAGGGTATCTATTCCGTCACCAAAGCAGCGGTGATATCCATGACAAAGTCCTTCGCCATGGAACTGGGGCAGCAGAAGGTTCGGGTAAACGCCCTGCTGCCGGGGCTGACCGACACCAAGTTCGCCAGTGCGCTGACCAGCAACGAAGCCATCAAGAAGCAGGCGATGGCCCACATCCCCATGAAGCGGGTGGCAGACCCGGACGAAATGGCCGGCACGGTCCTTTACCTGGCGTCGGGTGCTTCCAGCTATACCACAGGCACCTGCATTAACGTGGACGGCGGTTACCTGACGATCTGAGCCGGGCGTCCTGACGTTAGCCGTTAAGGCTTCCGGTACCCTCGCTGGTGCAGGCGAGGGTATCGAAATCGCCCTGCATGGTTGCCGCCTGTTCCAGCAAGTGGTCAAGGTGGCGCTGGTCGGCCTGCTGCAGTAAATCGGTCATCAGGCCGGCCATGGCTGCCCGGCTTTCCGACATCATCCGCTGGTATCGTTCCCCCCGAACTTCCTCGTAGTTGCTCATTAGATAATGGACTCGATCTGAAAAATCGTCGCTGTCTCGCGTTGCCAGGGCATCGATTAACGCCTGTTGCCAATTCCGACGCCCCTCCAGCCAGATTTCAGTCTGCTTGCCCCGGCCTTCCGACCAGGCGTTGACCGTGTCACGCTGTCGCTCGTTGAGGGACCCCAGCCAGCGTTCAACCCGTTCCATCGTGCGCTCGGCCCGGGCTTCCCGGGTTTGTTCCGGGTTGTCCGCCAGGAACTCGTCTTCCAGCTCTTTTTGGCTCTCTTCCATATTGCTGGCCAACTGTTGAACCTGTTCATCGCTGAGGCTTGATAACAGGCGTGTGGCTGCCGGCCTTGCGCGCTCCATGAGTGGGGGAAAAAAGGAAAGCAGCTGTTCCTGGTGGTGGGTAACGGTGGATTGACTCAGGTTGCCAGAGCGAACATCGCTTTTTAACTGGGCAAGCCACTCGGAATAGCGTGGCAATTCAGTGGCGCAATGCCATTGGCGGAGGCCACGGATGTCCTGCTCAAGCCGGGATTCCTGTTCGGCGGTCATGGGTATGTAGTCGTCCACCCACCAGACGATGCCCCAGTCCGCATAGCGATACGCCATCTTGGTGGAGCTGCAGCCGGCCAGGAGTGCCAGGCCCAGCAGCGCAATGGAAACAATCCGAATCATGACCGGTCCTCGGGAAAAGCGGGTAACCTGATCCAAAAGTGATGAACGACGTATAACACCTTAGAATCAGGTTGAAGCGTTGATTCTTTGCATCTTTTGAAAAAACTTGCCCCGGTTGAACCGGGGCTTTTTTATGGGTAAGTGGCAACGGGGTGATCAATTCTCCCGCGCTTTGATATTGCCCTCTTCGTCGGAGATGACAATCTCTACCCGGCGATTTTGCTGTCTTCCGCCAGAGGTGTCATTGCTGGCAACGGGGAACTGCTCACCGAACCCTTTTGTCTCAACGCGGCTTCTGCTGATGCCCATATCGACAAGGGTATCGCGAACGGCTTCTGCACGACGCTCGGACAGGCCCTGATTGTAGGAGGCCTCACCGGTGCTATCGGTGTAGCCTTCCACCCGCACACGCCGGTTTTCATACTCGGCCATGAACTCGGCCAATCGCCTGACAGTGGCTTCACCGGAAGACTTCAGTTCGGCCTTGTTGAGATCGAACAGCACATCTCCGAGGGTCAACACCATTCCCCGGTCGGTTTGCTCTGCCTGCATGGCTTCCATTTGCAGGCGAAGCTCTTTGGCTTCCCGCCTGGCCTGTGCCGCTTCGTCAGCGCGCATCTGCAGTTCCAGCTCCTTGCGACGCGCTTCCGCGGAATCAATCTGCTCCTGCAGCTCTGCGCGCTCTCCCTGCTCACCGGCTATTTGTGCATGCCGGTTGGCAAGATAAGCCGCGTGTTCAATCTCGGTAACGTCCGCACCGTCCGCGAGCAGAGTTTCAGCACGGGACAATTGCTCCCTTGCGTTCCTCAACTGGCGATCACCACTGCGGGCTACGTTCGGGTCGTTGCGGATTTCCTCATAGGCGGCCCGTGCTTCATCGACCTTTGCGTTATCCTGGGGCGTGCTGGCGCAGCCTGCCACGAGGACAGAAACGCTTACTGCCATACCCAAAGTCATGTTGCGCTTATTCATAACCATCTCCCGTTTCCGATGAGGCCTTTACTGGCGTTCGTCGATTCGCTTGCGAAGAGACTCAATATTGCGATTGACCTCATCAACCGCTTGTCTTGCTTTCGCGGTTTCCGAGCGAGCGCCGGCCAGTTGCGCATCCACGGCTGCCTTTTCGAGTAAGCGGCTTGCCTCAAGGTATTGTTCGCGATTGATCAATTCCTCGGCATCCGCAACCCGGTTCTGAGCCTGATTCAAGAGTACGGGTTCAAAATCCCTGGCATCGGACGACACCGCCTGCTGAATGGCGGACTCGGCGGACCGGAGTTCACCATCCGGCCGCTCAACCGAACTGGCGCAGCCTCCGGCAATGACAGCGATGCTGATTACACCTGCAGCACCTAACATCGAAGTATGCTTGCTCATGCACAATCTCCTTCCAGTGAGGAACGGGGCGATATAGCCCCGTCCAGACTCTTGTTGGTACTTGTCTTTGGCGACACCCCTGAAGGCTCCGCCAATTTAAGCACCTAGTGCTACTGCTACGCATAAGATTAGCAGTGGGATCTGATTACGGCATGAAGGTATGGAAATAAACTTGGTAGGGAGAGGCGTCGCTACAACGGATCTGTTGCCGAATGCGCCACAAAAGGTTGCGGGCGTGGGGGGTGGGCTTTGGGCCGGTAAATGACAGAACGGTAACCACCGAAACCCGGCAGCTACCGCTTATTGGTGTGGTTCAGCGTATTTTTGTGCCGCTGGATTGGGCCCTGGAGAGGGTGGTTCCAGTGGGCGGACGGTAGTGAAGGGAGTAGATAATCCGGTCCAGCACGGCCTGACCATTCCAGGCAGGGTCGTTGTTGACCATGCCGACAATGGCCCAGGTGGTGTCGGTGTCGTCGCGGGTGAAGCCTGCGATGGAGCGCACGTTCTCAAGGTAACCTGTCTTGATGCGCCCTTTGCCGTCCAGGCCGGAATTCCGCAGCCGTCTGGCCATGGTGCCATCCATCGCAATCAACGGCATGGAGGCCATCAGGTCCGAAGCGAAAGGGCTGTTCCAGGCGTGCTGCAAAATCTGCGCACCCTGGCGCGCTGTAATACGGCCGTCGCGTGTCAGACCCGCACCGTTTTCGATCACCAGGCCAGCGGTATTGACGCCTTTTTCCTGTAGCCACTCGTTAACGACGCGAATACCGGCCACACGATCGTCTTCTTCATCTTCCAGGCGATTCTCGGCACCGATGGTAAGAAGCAACTGGCGAGCCATCACGTTGCTGCTCCACTTGTTGATGTCCCTAACCATCGTTACCAGATCCGGAGACGTGGTCCTCAGCAACAGGCGGGCGTCATCCGGCGTTTTGGCCAGCAGGCTCTTACCGTTGATGTCGATACCCATGTCTGACAGCAGTGAACGTATCATGGATGCGGTGTACTGTTCGTGAGGCAGAAGCGACAGATAGGCCGTGGTGCGGCAGCCCTGCGGTAATTCGCCTGACACCCGAACGGTGACCCGGTGATCCTCGTGAAAAAACGGCTCCCAGGTAAAATGACGGCGAGCGGGGCAGGGGGCTTCCGCAGTAGCGATCACTCGATTGTCGATCACCACGTCGTTCAGTGAAGGCGCGCTCCAGGCCTGTGTTCCGCGTTCATCTGCGCGAACCTGAAAGTGAACGAGGTTGAGATTGCTCAGGTATGGCGACGGCTTTACCAGAAACGGAGCGTGGGGGTTGTCACCGTTGTCGTCGAAAACGGGTTGCTCGTCTGCGATGCGGAACACATCACCGTCCAGCACCAGGTTGCCGTTGATGGCACTGATACCCATCCCGCGAAGCTCGTTCAGGGTGCTCCAGAGCCGTTCAATGGTCAGCTTGGGATCACCCCCCATGTCAACGTAGAAATTGCCATTGAGGGTATCGCCCACAAGCTCGCCATCGGTGTAGAAGCTGGTGTCCCAATGATGGGTTGGCCCCAGGATTTCCAGCGCCGCATAGGTGGTGACCAGCTTCATGATAGAGCCGGGGCTCATCAAGGCATCTGCATTGATGTACTGCTCGATGCCCGGCCCGTTCATGGGGATGGCCGCGAGGCTCAGCGCCTGTTCGTCGTTCAGGGATTCGGTGGCGTAATCCCGCACCTGATTGCTCCAGGTCTTATTGGTGCCACCGGCCTCGGCTGACTCCGAAGCAAAGGCACCGGCAGACCCGACTGCCAGGACTGCAGCCATGGTGGAAACCACCATGCCACGGGCCACCCGACCATGCTGGCGGATAGTTCCATAACGGGACGTGTTCGGGTGGCGTCGTGCCTTCAGCAACATGGTGTGGCGCTCATTGATTCCAAGTGCATTAACAATAGCCCATATTCTAAGCGTGTACTATGTGGAAAGGCTCTACATGACGTTAAAAAATGCCAGTAGGGGCGTTGTTTATATTGCGTTTTTGTTAACGGATGTAAGCGCCCATGCTAATCAACTGGTTAGCATTTGTACAACCTCTTGATTAGTATGATGGAAACAGAAAATGGAGTGAGTATGGCGCACGAACTGACTCGACGGCGATTTCTGGCTGCCATGGCCGCGGCAGGTCTTTCATGTCGAATGCCTGCGCTGATGGCTGCTCCGAAGGGGGATGTGATGATGAATCCCATTCCTTCCTCCGGCGAACGGTTGCCTGCCGTTGGCATGGGCACCTGGCGTACCTTCAATGTCGGCGGTGACCAGTATCTGATTGATCAGCGTACCGAGGTACTGAAAACCTTTTTCGATCTCGGTGGCACCCTGGTGGACTGCTCACCCATGTACGGCTCGGCGGCAGAGGTGATGGGTGAGGCGCTGGACACCCTCAATGCCCGTGAAAAACTGTTTTCCGCCACCAAGATCTGGACCGGAGACGGCGATGCAACCCGGCAACAGGACCGTGAATCCCGCAGGAAGTGGGGTATAGAGCGTTTTGACCTGCAGCAGGTACACAACCTGGTGGCCTGGCAGCAACACCTGGCAACCTTACAGCAAATGAAGGCCGATGGTGACGTGCGCTATATCGGCATTACCACCTCCCATGGCCGCAGGCACGGAGACTTTGCACGCATCATGGAGACGGAACCGCTGGACTTTGTGCAGCTGACCTACAACGTGCTGGACAGGGAGGCGGAAGACCGACTGCTGCCTTTGGCGAGGGAACGCGGGATCGCCGTGATTGCGAACCGGCCCTTCCAGGGCGGGCGACTGTTCCGGCGCTTCCAGTCCGAAGCACTGCCGCCCTGGGCCGATGAGGTGGGCTGCCGCAACTGGGCGGAGTTTTTCCTGAAGTACATCCTTTCCCACCCGGCGGTTACCTGTGCCATTCCGGCCACCACCAGCGTTGAGCATATGAAGGAGAACATGGGCGCCCTATACGGTGCTTTGCCGGATGAGAAACAACGGCGCCGAATGGCGGCCTATGTCGCAGGGCTGTGATGGGGACCACCTGGCTCAGCTATTCCCTGGCGGATTTCCTGATGTTCGGGCCAGAGGTGTTTCTTCGGCTCTTTTTTCGCATCAACCAGGATATCTGGCCATGGCAGGGTGTTGCGGTGGTGATGGTGATCGCGATTGGCGCCTTACTGGTACGTGGGGATGGGATGGCGAGGCGCAGTGCACTGCTGCTGGTGGCCGCGGCGTGGCTATGGAGCGGGGCCGGCTTCCTGATGCATTACTACGGGCCGATCAATCTGCCAGCGATCTGGTTCGGCTGGGCCTTTGTCCTGCAGGGTGCCTTACTGACGGTGGCGGGGCTGTTCTGGCCCTGGAATGCGGCAACGAACCGGCCGATATGGTCTCGCTGGCTGATGGGCATCGGCTGGATCGCATTGATGGGGCTGTCGCCTCTCCTCGCAGTCGCTCAAACCGGCAATGGTCAGGCAGCAGCGCTGTTCGCCGTTACACCGGACGTCACGGCGTTGGGCGCGGTGCTCTGCATGCTGCTGTTTCCCCGCCGGGTGCGGTGGCTGTTTCTATTATTACCACTGATATGGTCACTGTTCAGCGTGGCGACCCTTTGGACATTAGGCACCTGGGTGCTGGCGGTCATTCCGGGTACCACGCTGGTGTTGGCGGCGATGGCCTGCTTCGTCAGTCCCAGGCAGGCGCGAAATCCGGATTAGCGATCCGATCACCACGGTCCAGGCCGTCAATTTCCGCAATTTCATCCTCGCTGAGCGTGATGTTCAGCGCGTCGAGGTTGGACTTCTGGTGCTTGGGTCGGGTTGACGACGGAATCGGTACCACCCCTCGGGAGGCCACCCAGGCAATGGCAATCTGCGCAGCAGACGCATTATGTTCGCGGCCAATGCGAGCCAGGGTTTCATCGTCCATTACCTTGCCCACCGCCAGCGGCATGTAACCGGTTACGGTTATGCCCAGTTTCTGGGCATGCTCCACCACCTTGCGGTTGGCCAGGAACGGATGCACTTCCACTTGGTTGGTGAAAATCGCCGTGTCACCCAGTATTTCCTTTGCCTTGTCCATTTGCGCGCAGGTGAAGTTGGACAGCCCGATGTGGGTGGTTAGCCCTTCGCGTTGCGCGTCGCGCAGTGCGCCCAGGTATTCCTCCATGGGGATGGCGTCGCCCGGCGATGGCCAATGAATCAGTGTGAGGTCGACATGGTCGGTCTTCAGTCGCGACAGGCTGTCGTGCAGACTGTTGATCACGTCGCTGTGCTGGAGCTGGTCGTGCCACACTTTTGTGGTCAGGAAAATCTCCCGTCGCGGAATACCGCTTGAGGTAATGCCATCGCCTACTTCAGCCTCATTCCCGTACATCTGGGCGGTATCGATATGCCGGTAGCCAAGGGAAAGGGCACTCTTCACGGCGTCTCTTGCATCGTTGCCCTTCAGGCGGAATGTACCCATACCGATGTTCGGAAGTGTGCTGAATGCCATAGTGTCCTCCTTCGTGAACGCTGTGACTTATATGTGGTGCCCACCCGCTGGTTCTTCAAGTGGCGGGTGGTTATCATACCGGCCTTCGGAACCCGCAAGCGAAACCATGGTTGAGGTCACGTTATGCTGACAGGGCAATGCCTGTGCGGCGATATAAAGCTTGAATACGACGGCCCTCTGGGGCCGATTGCCCTGTGCCACTGTAGCCAGTGCCGCCGGGCTCACGGCAGTGCATTTTCCGCCAGTTCGCCGATCCAGAAAATCCGTACCCGTTTTACAGCGGGTGAGGACCTGATCCGTGAATACGAATCCCGGCCGGGAAAGTACCGTGGGTTCTGCCCCAGGTGCGGTAGCCAGTTATACAGCCGCGTGGATGCCATCCCCGGTATACTGCGCCTGCGGGTGGGTGTGATCAATGAGCCCCTGGAAAAGGGGCCGGCATCACACGTTTATGTGGGCTCCAAGTCGGACTGGTTCACCATCACCGACGATACCCCGCAGTTTGAGAAAACCGAGAGAACCAACGATCCTCACTGACGCATCGCTGGTTTCCTCGTCGAACTATTCTGCTGGAACTATCCGGTAGACCTTGCCGTTGTCCGCGTCCGTCAACAGCCACAATGCACCGTCGGGCCCCATTCGCACATCACGGATGCGTTCGCCCAGGTCTTCCAGAAGATCTTCTTCTTCCCTGACCGTGCCGTTCTCAATGCTCAGGCGCACCAGCTTCTGCATTTTCAGGGCGCCCACAAACAGATCTCCCCGCCACTCCGGGAATTCGTCACCGGTATAGAATGCCATGCCCGAGGGGGCAATGGACGGGTCCCAATAGTGCAGCGGGTCGGTCACGCCCTCCATGGTGGTTTTGCTGGTGATGGGCACTCCGGAGTAGTCGATGCCATAGGTGACGTCTGGCCAGCCGTAGTTGTTACCCGCACGGATGATGTTGATCTCGTCGCCACCCCTGGGGCCGTGCTCATGGCTCCAGATGTCGCCTGTTTGCGGGTGAATGGTCATGCCCTGAATGTTGCGGTTGCCGTAGGTGAAGAAGGTGTCATTCACTGACGGGTCGTCGACAAACGGATTGCCCGGCGCGGGGGCGCCGTCAACGGTCAGGCGGTGAACGCCGCCAGCATCGTCATCGGTGGCCTGGGCACGGTCCATTTCACCCCGGTCGCCCACCGCGACGTACAGATTGCCATCGCGATCAAATTCCATGCGGCCCGCAAAATGACGGCTGGTGTTGCCTCGGGGGAGGGCCTCGAAAATCACTTCAACCTCTGACAGCCGGTCGCCGTCCAACGTTGCACGAGCCACTCTGGTCGTCAGCCCGTCGCGGCTGATCTTATGGGCGTAACTCAGGAACAGAGTGCGATTGTTTTCGAAGTCCGGATGCAGGATCACATCCAGCAGGCCACCCTGGCCGGAGACCACCAGCTCGGGAACACCGGCAATTGGCTTGTCCTGCAATTCACCATTCTCGATTCGGCGTAGCCGGCCTTCGCGCTCGGTCACCAACTGTGAGCCATTGGGGAGAAAGGCGAGGCTCCAGGGATGTTCCAGGCCTTCCGCGACCGTATCCAGACGAAAGTCGGCTTTGTCTGAGCGGAACGTTTGCCCGAAGGCTGGCCCGGCCGCTGCCAGCCCAGCCAACGCCAGTAGAGTCGCGATGTTGCCGAGTCGATTCATAGAATGATCTCCGTGCCAGGTTATTCCTGCATCGATAAAGTCTAGCATTTGATACGAACGGAATGGCCGGCAGTATCAGGCGATAACATTACGACCCTGACGTTACCAAAACGTTAATGAGAACTATTAACATTTGGGCGAGTATCATGTACTGTTACTTCAATATCAACGGGAACCATCCATACCCATGGACACAAGGAGACGTACAATGACCCCGGAAGAGGAAGCGATTGAAGGGCTGAAACTGGCCGCCGGCGCCGGTGTGTTTGTTCTGATCATAGCCAGCCTCCTGGTGCTCTGGTGACACGTCCCGTCGGTCACGCTTTACCGTGCCGGCTTAGCCCCCACAAGAAGTAGACGCCACCAACCAGCGCAGCCAGCAAGCCCGCCGGTAACTGGTTGGGGAAGACCACAATGCGCGACAGGTAGTCCGCCAGGGCCAACAGAAGGCCACCCACCAACCCGGCCACGATCAATTGCCTGCCAACGGTTTGCTGCCCCAGTACCCGTGCCAGGTGCGGTGCAATGAGCCCTACGAAACTCAGAGGGCCAATCACCACCGTAGCCGATGCAGTCAGTACCGCGGCAAGCAGCAGCAGTAGCAGGCGGGCTTTAGTGACCGGAAGCCCGAGGGACGATGCCGAAGTATCTCCCAGAGGCAAGAGCGTCAGGGGCCTTACGATCAGCGCCAAAACGCCGCAGATAAGAAGGATGAATCCCAGCAGCCCAAACGCTTCGGTTTCGGAAACCAGCCAGGTGGAACCGTACATCCAGTTCAGCAGTTGTGACGCGACGGTGCCGCCGGAGGCCATGACCAATCTCAGCCCCGCATCCATGAATACATACAGGGCCAGGCCGCCCAGCAGCAGTTGGTTACCGGCGAATCGATGTTTTCGGGCCAGGAGAATCAATAACCCGAGTGCGCCGGCCGCGCCGAGCGTCGCAGCGCCAAGCTGCCCGGCCCGGCCTACATCCGCGCCGGTGAGCACGATAAGAACCATGGCCAGCGCGGCGCCGCCGCTGATACCCAACATCTCCGGGCTCCCCATTGGATTACCTGTCATCCGCTGAATCAGCGTGCCGGCGAGACCCAATGCGACCCCTGCCAGCATGGCGGCCAACAGGCGCGGGCCGCGCCACACCCAGGCATTGTCCCATTGGGTGACAGGTGTCCAGTTCCAGCCATCCAGGCCCGGGGACCAACCCATGGAAACGACAACGGTCAGTGCGATCAGCCCGGTCACGATACCACTGACCAGCAACGGCGCGCGCCGCCTGGGCTGGAAGCCCGCAAAGTTGGATTCCTGCCCGGGCATGTGATGGGTGTTTCTGAAACCCTGTAACGCCAGCAGGATGATGGGGCCGCCAATGAGGGCCGTGGTGGTTCCCGTCGGCACCAGGGAGCCATCACCCCAGGTAGATGCCCAATGCGCCAGAGTATCCGCCAGCAGCAATAGCCCGCCGCCCATGAGCGTGCTCCACAGGATGCGACTGGCTAATGTACGCGCGCCCAGCAGGCGTGCCAGTACCGGCGCTGCCAGCCCCACAAAGGCCACGACGCCCACCCGGCTGACAACCGTTGCCGTCATCAGTACCACCAGGAACAGAGCCAGTGCCCGAATAAGCCCGACCCTGGCACCCAGTGAACTGGCGGACGACTGCCCCAGTTGCAGCACCTGCAACGGGCGCATCAGCAGCAATATCAGCACCGAGATGATCAGCACGCGGGGCCACAGCTCCATGAACGGCCCCCAATTGTTCTGTACCAGGGAGCCGGCGCCCCAGATGAAAAGATTGCCCAGCCACTCACCCTTGAGCAGCAGAAATGCCATGTTGAGGGCGCCCAGGAAGAAGGTGATGACAAGGCCGGCAAGGATCACCGTCACGGGTGAAAAACCAAGCCGCCACGTCAGGGCGATGACCATGCCGATGGCGATGAGGCCACCTGCAATGGCCACCAGATCCGGGCTGAAGGCCAGTAACCCGGGCGCGAACAGCGTGGCAACGGTCACCCCGAATTGGCCACCCGCTTCCACACCGAGGGTGGTAGGCGAAGCCAGTGGGTTGCCCAGCACCTGTTGGGTAACCGCCCCGGCCAGACCCAGGCCGCAGCCAATCAGAATGGCGATGGATACACGTGGCGCCCAGCTGAAGTGAGCCAGAACCGATGAATAGTCGTCCGGATTGAAGGCCCAGAACGCTGACACCACAGCGCCGGCATCCAACTGGTTGAGCCAGGGAGCGGCGCTGGCAAGTAACGCGCCCAGCCAGAGGAGTGTGGCGGCGATGGGCAGCCTGGCGGGCATATCAGGCCGGGAAGCAGGCATGCCGGAGGTGCTAGCGTACATTGTCAGAGCCCCCGGCCAGCAGGCTGTCTGTCAGCATGGTGGCCAGCCGTTTCACCGGAAAAACCCCGCCAAACGGCCAGATGGCGTCGATCTCGTAAACCTGATGGCGGTTGACCGCTGGCAGGTACGTCCAGAACGGGCTGGCGGCCAGGGTGTCTGCAAGCCCGGGGGCGGTGGGCGCAATCACCACAATACGGCTGTCTTCATAAGGGGCTATGGATTCCAGGCCCACCACCGAGAAGCCCCAGAAGTTGCCTTGCCGGGGCCAGGCGTTTTCCAGCCCGAGGGCATTCAGGGCACTCTGGTAAAGGCCGTTGGGGGCATAAATACGCACGTGGCGGGCGTCCATGAAATTAACCAGTGCAACCGGCCGGTCTGTCAGTCCCGCCGCTTCCAGCCGGCGGCGTTGCGTTTCCAGAGTGGTGTCAATATCCGCCAGAATCGATTCGGCGCGAGCCTCGCGGCCCAGCATCTCGCCGAGGGTGGTCAGCATGTCACTGGCTTTCTCGAAGGGTTGACTGCCCTCTTTGTACACACTGATAACGTAAGTGGGGGCGATACGCTCCAGCAGTTTTGCGGCGGGCGCCATTTCGGCACTGGTAACAATCAGATCCGGTTTGAGTTCGGCAATGGCTTCGAGGCTGGGGGCGACGCGGGTGCCGATGTTGGCAACCTCCTCTGGAAGCTGCGGCTCATTCACCCACACGTCATAGCCATCGCGGTCAGCGACGCCCACGGGCGTCACGCCCAGCAACAGCAAGGCTTCTGTGGCGGCCCAGTTGAGGGCAACAATCCGCTCAGGTTGCTCGTCCAGGGTGAGGGTGCCGCCTTCATGCTGCCAGGTGCCGGCGCTGGCGGGCAGCGACAGAGCACCAATGAACACCATGGCAATCAGGGTTTTAGCCACACGCTCAGTGCACATACGAGACCCACTGGCCCGGCGCCCGCTCCATCACCCCCATTGGTACGCCGTAAATGGATTCCAGGATTCCCGAGTCCATGATGTCGCGTGGACTGCCATCTGCAATCAACCGGCCGCCTTTGAGGGCCACCAAGCGGTCGCAGAAGCGGGCGGCCAGGTCGACATCGTGCAGTACCACAATCACCGTCAGTTCCCGTTCTTCGGCCAGGCGGTGCACCAGGCGCAGGGTTTCCACCTGGTGTTTGACGTCCAGGGCGGAAATCGGCTCGTCCAGCAGCAGGCAGCGAGTTTGTTGCGCCAGCAGCATGGCAATCCAGGCGCGCTGGCGTTCGCCGCCGGAGAGCGTGTCCACAGAGCGGTGCTGGAAGTGGTCGAGCCCGGTATCGTGTATGGCCTGGTCGATGAACTGGTGGTCTTCGCCGGTATAGCGGCCTAAAGGCCCGCGCCAGGGATAACGCCCCAGGGCAACCAGTTCCCGTACGGTGAGGCCGTCCGTGCCCGGTGGATGTTGGGGGAGGTAACCGACCGTACGGGCGAATTCCCGCGCGCCGGTGGTCCGGAATGAGCTGCCAAGAAGGCTTGCATTGCCCGAAGAAGGCGACATCTGGCGGGCCAGCACTTTCAATAACGTGGACTTGCCGGAGCCATTGTGACCGAGCAGGGCAGTGACCTCGCCTTCACGAAACTCGATGTTGATGTTGTCAAGGATGGCAGCGTCACCAATGTGCACGCCCAGGCTGGATACTTCAAAGAACGCAGACATGCAGGCTCCCATGGATCTGAGGGCCTGCAGAATAATCTAAATGCGAATTACTATCAATGTATGCCTGGCAATGTATGGCGTGCTGTCAGGCCTGACCGGTCTGTACGCGCCATTGTGCGGAATAGGGGCCGTTGTTCTCCAGCAGTTCCTCATGGCGGCCGGATTCCAGAATGCGCCCGCCGGCTACCACGGCAATGGTATCGGCATCCACAATGGTGGACAGCCGATGCGCGATCATGATCACGGTGCGATTGTGCCCGATCCGCTTCAGGGAGCGCTGGATGGCCGCCTCGGTTTCGTTGTCCACGGCACTCGTGGCTTCGTCGAGCACCAGAATGGGCGGGTCTTTCAGCAGTGCGCGGGCCAGTGAAAGGCGCTGGCGCTGGCCACCGGAAAGCCGAACTCCTCGTTCACCCACGGCGGTGGCAAGCCCTTCGGGCAGTGCCTCGATGAATGACCAGGCCTCCGCCGTCCTGGCCGCTTCGATAATCTGTTCGTCACTCGCGCCGGGGGAGCCGTAGGCGAGATTGTCACGAATGCTGCCCTCAAACAGGTATACGTCCTGGCTGACCAGGCCGATGGCCTCCCGCAGGGACTTCAGGCTGACGGACTGGATGGGCTGGCCGTCGATGCGGATCTGGCCGCCCGTGGGGTCGTAGAAACGCAACAACAGCTTGATCAGTGTGGACTTACCGGAACCGGTCGCCCCGACCAGCGCCAGGGTATTGCCGGCTGGTACCGCTACCGAAATGTCGTCGATACCGGCACCGCTGGACGGGTAGTGGAAGCTCACGCCCTCGAAGGTGACTTCGCCCTTCACCGGCTGTTCCAGCGTTTTGCCGGATTCATCCCGAACGTGAACCGGCTCAGCCAGCAGGTCCAGGATGCGGCGGGTGCTGGCCATGGCTCGTTCAAACAGGTCGATTACTTCCGCAAGGCCGGTCAGAGGCCACAGCAAACGTTGGGTCAGGAACACCAGCACGCCGTAAGCACCGACGTTCAGAGAGCCTTCCAGGGCCATCATGCCGCCCACGGTAAAGGTGGCCAGGAAACCCGCCAGGATCGCCATGCGGATCACCGGAATAAACGCGGAGCTGATGCGAATGGCCCGGCGGTTTGCGTCCACATAGGCTTCACTGCTGGCTTTCAGCCGCTCCGCTTCCCGGTTTTCGGCTGTGAAACTCTTGATGGTGGCAATGCCGCCCAGGTTGTTGGCCAACCGGCTCGACAGGTCACCGACCTTCTCGCGCACGTCGGCGTACAGCGGGCCAGCCTTGCGCTGGAAGTAGAACGCGCCCCAGATAATCAGCGGAATGGGAGTAAACGCCAGCAGGGCAATGAGCGGTGACAATACGAAAAACACAGCGCCTACGGCAACGACCGTCACCACCACCTGAATCATGGCGTTGGCGCCGCCATCCAGGAAACGCTCCAACTGGTTGACGTCGTCGTTCATGGTGGCGACCAGTTGCCCTGAGCTGCGGGCTTCAAAGAAGCTCATGTCCAGCTTCTGGGCATGCTCGTAGGCGTCTTGCCGCAGGTCGGACTGCAGGCGTTGAGCCAGGTTGCGCCAGAGGATCTGGAACAGGTACTCGAATATCGATTCGCCGGCCCAGATAAAGAAGGTCAGCACAGCCAGGATGGTGATCTGCTCCTGAGCGGTCTCAAAGCCCAGGCCCGCCACAAAGCTTTCTTCCTTGTTTACCACCACGTCGATGGCGATACCAATCAGGATCTCCGGTGCGATATCGAACAACTTGTTGATGATGGAGCAAGTGGTGGCGGTAATGATCTGGCGACGATAGCCGCGAGCGTATTTCAGCAGTCGGCCCAGGGCGGCAAAGCTGCTGGTGGTGTGGGGGGAAGACTGTGTCATGGTTCGCTCCGCTTGCGCCAGAAAGCGGCAAGCGTAGCGGATTTGTCGAGAATTTAAAATGGAATCATTATCACCTACTGGCGTTCTGTTGCAGCCAGCGGTCAAGCTTGTCGGCGAATTCCTTGCGGTCGGTCTGGCTGAAGGGCGCCGGGCCACCGGTGACCTGGCCAGCATTGCGCATTTCTTCCATGAAGTTGCGCATAGCCAGGCGCTGGCGGATATTCTCTTTGGTGAAAGCCTGGCCGCGCGGGTTGAACACGTCCGCGCCTTTTTCGATGGCTTCGGCAGCCAGGGGGATGTCCTGGGTGATCACCAGATCGCCTGTCTCCATCTGGTCAATGATGTCGTTGTCGGCCACGTCGAAACCCTGGGGTACCTGCCGGCGTTTGATGTAAGGGCTCGGGGGCAGGTTAATGGCGTGGTTGGCGATGAAGGTGGTATCGACCTGCCAGCGGGTGGCGGCGCGGCAGAGGATTTCCCGAATGGGCACGGGGCAGGCGTCGGCGTCGACCCAGATTGGCATGTTTGGTTCCTTTGTTGGTTCGGTGCTTGGTGAAGTTTACCTTTTGATGATGTGAGCCTGGTAGGTTTGGGGTGCGTATTAATTACGTGGTTGCATGCTTTGCGGGTGGAGGATCACAAACTTATGAAGACTCACAGTGTTCTTACTGCACTTCTTGTGTTTTCGCTGGGGCTGATTTCCCTTTTTGCAGGAACTGCGTACGCCGATGAATCAGAGGCCTGGGAGGCTCTCCGGGAAGGCCGGGCGGTTTTGATGTTGCGACACGCCCTGGCACCGGGAACAGGCGACCCCGCGAACTTTGATGTCGACGATTGCAGCACGCAGCGAAACCTGAATGCCGAAGGGCGCGAGCAGGCGCGGGCTTGGAAGGTCTATTTGGCGGAGCATGGCGTTGAGGAGGCCAGGGTCTTCAGCAGTCAGTGGTGCCGCTGCCTCGATACCGCGCGGGGAATGGATGTGGGGCCGGTGAAGGAGATGATGTCGCTGAACTCGTTTTTCCAGAACCGTAGCAACTCAGACATGCATACCCAGCAGACCATCGCCATTGTGAATGAAATGGAGCCAGGCCTGCCAGTGGTGCTGGTATCCCATCAGGTAAATATTACGGCACTGACCGGCATATACCCATCGTCGAACGAGGGAGTGGTTATGGCACTGCCGTTGTCAGAAAACCCGACGATACTGGCGCGTGTGTCGCCGGGGAGTTAGGCGCTCAAATCCAGGGCTCGATGTTCCCTATCTATCGGTCAACCGGCCTTCAGGCGTGGGAGGTCGTACACCTCCTGCCCGCTCAGGTGAAGGTATTTCTGGATTACCAGCAGTGCAATGGTCTGTTCCATCTGCTGATCGAAAAACTTCTCTACATACCGGTTGGCGTTGGCAATGATGGCCTCTGCCTGTTCAGGGTGATTCTGGTAATAGCGTACTTTTTCCGGCAGGTCAGAGTGGTCATCGGCCAGTTCTACATAGTGATAACCGGGCACCAGTGAGCCTTCCATGAACCAGGTTTCAAAGCGGGGCCGGCGCATCAGGCACAGGGAATTGGAGGCCATGATCCACTTCAGGTTCGTCGCCACATCAATGCCTTCCACGCTCACCACAAACTGGTGCTGCAGCTGTTCCTCAATGCTCATGAAGTCCTTGTGGTAGGGCTGGGGTGCGGGTTCCTTATGTTGGGTGCAGCCAATATCGCAGAGGGGGTGGTCATTAAAGCGGGTAGCAAATTCGATGCGGTGCTGGCGGTTGGACTTGCCGCGCCACACCGCCAGGGGCTTCTTTTGGCGGAAAGGTGTCGGGTCCTCTACAAACTGGTAATGCCGAACCGAGTTGAGTTTGAGCAATACTGAGTTACGGTTGGAGGCATCACGACGTACCGGGCGGCTTTTCACGAAACGGGGTTCGTTCGGGATTTCGGTTACATCACCGAACTGGTAGTCCACTTTTCGGTTCCGGGGGAAACACTGGATCAGATTGCGAAAATCGAAGCAGTAGGCGCTGCTTTTGCCGGCGAAGGTAAAGTCGCCGGCGGGTTCGGCGGTTGCTGGTAGCGTGAACGGGTTTGAAAGGCGATTGTAGTACGCAACCCTTGCGTCAATCGCCGCTCTGCGTTCGCCCGTCATCGCCTCGTATTCCGACATCAGCAGGTCGCACTGCCATTGCCAGTAGGCTCGAGGAACCAGGGAGCGCACCGCGTTTCCGGAGTAGTAACCCAGTTTGTGCAGGTTCTTGGAAAAATTGTCACCGACTCGCATTGTTGTCACCAGACGTTGGTTGAGGCGCGCCTTCCGCAGCACGCAAGGGCCCGAAGTAGGTCAGGTAGACACCACTAAAACAGCAAAGTGTGTCAGGAGGATTAAATGAATGAGCGATCTTCAAAGCCCCTGTCGCCGGTGTTGGCCGGGCCTGTTCTCCGGCATACCTCTCTCAACCGGCTTACGCTCTGGCTGGTCGGCTCCTGTGCGCTCGCCCTGAGATTGCGCCTGTATCTGCAAGATGCGGATGAGCCATGGATGGACCGGGTACTGACAGAGAAGGACGTCACCAGGGTGCGATTCGGCGCCTCCGCCTACCTCTATCTGATCGACGTTGAATTGAACGACTCGTTGCCGGCAAACACCCGCATCGGGTACGACCTGGGCGTTTCGGACGACACCGTGGATTCGGGCGGGAGCGACGAGCGATGGATACGGAAATGGGCGCCACACCTGTGCCTGCCGGGCGCCGAGCGGTCTGACTTCGTGATCCGGGAGCGATTGGACCGGATCGCCCATGGTTCCTGCCGGCGGCCCCATTCCGCCGCTGCCGACGGTATGGTGAGAGTGGATCAATCGTTACTGGAAGCTGAAGGCGATATCACAGAGCGGCCAGCATTGTTGTTGATGACCGGCGACCAGATATACGCGGACGATGTCGCTGGCCCCATGCTGCGGGCCATACACCAACTGATTGACCGCCTGGGCTTGTACGAGGAAACGCTCACCGGCGGTTCGGTCAGCGACAGCAAAACCCTGCGGGAAAACGCAGACACCTACTTTCACAGGGAAAAGCTGCTCCCGGATGTGCGTAGCAATGAAGCGCTGATCGAGCGATTCTTCGGCGGTGTGCGAAAACCGGTGTTCACCACCGCCAATGCCCACAACCACCTGATTTCCCTCAGCGAAGTGATGGCCATGTACCTCTTGGTGTGGTCGCCTGTGTGCTGGGAACTGGTCGAACGGGACCAGCCTGCGCTGGCTTCCAAGGATGCCGCCGTTTTTCAGGACCAGCAGGCCGCCATCGATGACTTCGTCGCTGGCCTGCCACAAGCTTCCCGGGCGCTGGCACACTTGCCTACCTACATGATCTTTGACGATCACGACGTGACCGACGACTGGAACCTGTCTGCCCTTTGGGAAACCACCACCTATGAACACCCGTTTTCCCGGCGCATCGTTGGCAATGCCCTGGTGGCCTACCTGTTGTGCCAGGGCTGGGGCAACAACCCTGACGTCTTCGATGACATCATGCCGGCCATCAAGGAACTGGCCGCCTCCGCAGAGCAGGGTGGCGTGTTTAATCACGCCGGGCAGGACCAACTGATTGATGATCTGCTGCAGTTTCAGCAATGGCACTACTCCCTGCAGACGTCACCTAAAGTGGTGGTGCTGGATACCCGCACCCGCCGATGGCGAAGCGAGCTTAATCGGGCGCGGCCTTCCGGCCTGCTGGACTGGGAAGCGCTGACCGAATTCCAGCAGGATGTGATGGGCGAAGACGCTGTCATTGTGGTGTCGCCTGCGCCCATGTTCGGTGTAAAACTGATTGAAGCCATCCAGAGTGTGTTCACCTTCTTCGGCAAACCCCTGGTGGTGGACGCTGAAAATTGGATGGCCCACCGGGGTGCTGCCAATGTTCTGCTCAATATCTTCGGCCACTCCCGCACACCGGAAACCTTCGTGATTCTCTCGGGTGACGTACATTACTCATTCGTCTACGATGTTCGACTGCGGCACAGGCCGGAACGGCCCAGAATCTGGCAAATTACCAGCAGCGGCCTCAAGAACGAATTCCCCCACACCCTTATGGAGTGGCTGGATAGGATCAATCGCTGGTTGTACGCGCCCTGGTCCCCGCTGAACTGGTTTACCAAGCGCCGGCGCATGCGAGTGAGCCCCAGGCTGCCCGAGGGGCGTGATGCTGGCGAACGGCTATGGAACAACGCCGGTATCGGCTTGGTAGAGCTGGATGGAACCGGTGCGCCAACCAATATCCAGCAACTGAATTCGCGCTCTGGCGGCACACGTTTCCTGAAACCGGAACGCCACGGCCCTGACGACGACTTCCATTGAAACAACCATTGATGAGGTAACAAGGAACATGAACCCACTCAAAAAACTGGCCGCCAGCGCCCTGATCGCCTGCAGCACCCTGATTGTCACCCCGGCCGCCGCCCACGATCATTCCTCAGACTCCGTAACCATCAATCACCCCTGGAGCCGCCCGACGCCTCCCGGTGTACCCATGGGCGTTGGCTACATGGTGATCACCAACCACAGCGACAGCGACATCACCCTGACCAGCGCTACCACGCCCAGGGCGAAGAGCGTCTCCATTCACGAAAGCACCATGACCGACGGCACCATGAGCATGCGCCCTCTGAAAGGTGGCCTGACCATCCCCGCCGGTGAAACCGTGGAGCTCAAACCCCACAGCTACCACATGATGCTGGAAAAACTGGATGGGCCGTTGAAAGAAGGGGAGCGCGTGCCGCTGACGGTGAGCTTTGATGGCGCGGAAACCATGGAGGTTGAACTGAAGGTTGCGCCGCTGGATGGGGAGATGAAGATGGAAGGGGATGGGATGGATCATTCCGGGCATTGATTCGTAGAACACCGATTCCAGAACTTTGGATGCATGGTTTAAGTTTATGAACTATATTGAGTTTTTGGACTATGTGCGGGTAGGTGTGTGGAATTATACGAATGCTGGATATACGCCCGGAGTTTTGCGAACGAGTTCGTATAACACGCTGTTAAAAAGGAAAATAGAAATTGACAGTTGTGCCTGGTAAGGACTGGTACAAAGAGATTAGTGGGGCAAAATCCCTGCCGACGCGCTGCCCTTATGCCTCTGTAAAAAGGTGCCCTCGTTATTACCAAAGCATATCCCTTCATGGCGATATTGGAGGTACGTCGCTCAACGCAGAAGAAGATAATCAGTTGCTGAACTATTGGAGCAAGTCCGATTTGTGGCCAAAGGTTGAGGAGCAGGCGACCTCGGTCTTCAAAGTTGATGACCAAGTTTCATTTATTTCAAACTTCTGTCCAGAGGTGACTTACCAGCGCTTCGGCTTTTTCTGCTCTCATTTAAGCTTTTATACAGATAGCTTAGACAGGAGAATTGCTCACGAAAATTTATCCAGGCGAGGGGCTGAAGAAGATGATCTACAATGGCGATTCGAGAGTTCGACGGAAGAGCATTTTTCAGACTGCGATCTATATTCACTAATCCGTGAATCGGGAGCCTTTGTTAAAGAAAAGACAGAGCCAGAAATCTCGCCTTGGTGGAGAGAACATGCAGCGAAGATTGCTGTGGGTAGTATAGTTGCTCTGACAGCAGCTATTTTTAAATTCATATTTTCCTGATTTTTTAACAAGTGAATCAAGCCGACCGTTTTGCGCCGGCGCTCCAAACGGCGGCTTATTCTGGCGTTAATTTTCTAGGAGCCGACTTGGATCCAACTGAAAGATATGTTGAACGGCACTTACGTCACCGCGGTTTTAAAGACATTACTTATGAACCAGACGGTAACGTACCGCCCGATTTCTTACTGGGCGGCACTATTGCTGTGGAGGTTCGACGTCTAAACCAGAATCACTTCGATGGTGGGAAATTTAGGGGACTTGAAGAGGTAGAGATACCACTCTGGAGAAAAATTGATGACCTTACCAAAAGCCTCGGTCCGCCATTGTTTGGGCAAAGTTGGTTTGTTTTTTTCCGTTTTGCTCGCCCGGTTGCTCCATGGAAAACTCTTGGCCCAAAGATAAAAACTGCTCTCCAGTCATCTGCTGAGAATCCCCTTCAGAAAAAAAGGGACTATTTTTCGGAATGGAGATTTTGAACTCGACATTTTTCCGGCAAGCAACCGGCACTCAACAATGTTTTTGATCGGAGGTTGTAGCGATGAAGAGTCCGGCGGTTTGGTCTTAGCTGAGATGGAAAAGAATATTCGCTACTGCGCTGCCGAAAAGTTGAGAAAGGTCTCCAAAGTCAGAAGTAGATACCCAGAGTGGTGGCTTACCCTCGTAGACTATGTTGGCTTCGGAATTGACGACTACGATCTAGAGATGTTTCGCAATCAAGTCCGAATTGAACATGATTGGGACAGGATCGTGGTAATCGATCCTAATGAACCAACTAGATACTTTGAAATCTAACACATATGAGCCTTCTCGGATTCAATAGGCAATAGTCATTTTTTTGGCCGCGCCAGCGGCCAACCCAAACCGTGAGCGAGAACGCCTTCCTCCTCAGCCTTGTGGGGCTGTCAGGTACTCACAGTAAACACATATAGGGGCGCTCTTAGGTGGCCTTAGATCACGACCTAACCGGTCGTTCCATCGGGGGCAGGGTCACCAGCTATTAAGCCTTTAATCCCATTCCAAGGGCGCGCATACCGCAAACAACATGGCTTTTGAGCCTAGCCAACCTTTGGGTTAACATTTGGCAGTCGTACGGAACTCAAGGAAAGGAGAGCAGGACACATGGAATGTCCAACCATTTCCGGACTTCGGCTGGACTCCGAAGATCTGGAAGCTATCGAAGCCATTCGAAATGCGCAGCGCAATGGGAATATGCTGGAAATCATGTTGCCGGCAGGTGTTCTAACCACCATTTTCCTCGGCAACAACTCCGCACAGGCTGCGTACAATATCCACTCCACGGATTGGGCTCAGTTTGCAGAAGCAATGACCCACATTTCACCGATTGTCAAAAAGAGAATTGTGACCATCTCCCAGATGCAACGTTTACGCGCTGGCTTGTCCTACGAACAGACTCAATTCTGGCGGGCAGTCGAGGCGGGGTGTCAGCCATGAGAATGGGTAAAGCAGCTATTGTTCTGTGTTTAAGTTGGCTTTCCGCATCATGTCAGGCCGGGGATGCGTCTATCTCTCAGCAGTATATCGAGTCAAATATAGAGCGATTGGAAGCGGCGATCGTGAGGTGTGATTCAAAGGCTGCTGAAAACGGCATGCCGGATTCAGACGTTTTCGATCTACTCCGGCAGTACGAGTATGAAGAAGTGCGAGTCTTTCTTATTACCCGAAGTGCGGCGATGGCGAATGAGTGCCAAAAGCCCCACCTGACTGATTTGGCATACACAATCGGCATGCTAGAGGCATCTACTGCCTACGCTGAGGTCGAGGATTTGATTTCCAGCGTGAAACCCCTGATGTATGGAAAGGAAACGTGGGCGCTCAAGGAAAGGTATCTTCAGTTGCCTGACGACATGAAGAAAAATCTCGAGTCGATACCGTACTTCCAGAAGCCTTTTCGTGATATTCCGATAATCGAAAGGCTGGAATCTGCGAATGGGCTGTAAAAATTCGCTGTACATGGATGGCTGATACGCCGCTCCGTTCTGTAAAAACCATCGGTGAGCTTCGCATTAACGTCCACGGAAAACCTGAGTGAAATTCGAAGTATCGAGCAAGCTTGAAATCAGTCCAGATGAGGTCAGCGAGCTTCTCACCATGAGAGGAGTAAACTCGGAGCTGAGCCCTCTTATACGCATGACCGCGTCTCCCCAATGGGCTAACCGACCGATCTTCGAGTGGCCTACGGGGCGAGTGCTTTTTTCGAGCTGGATACTGCTTTTTGGGATCATCCCGATCGACAGGCACACGTTCTTTTTCCAGAGCATGGATCGTCAACGGGGTTTTGCGGAGACGTCCTACTCTTTAACCAACAAGTTGTGGCATCACTGTAGGGATATTGATTGTAGTGGGGCAAACTGTCTGGTTACCGATACTGTTGAGTTCCAATGCAGAGTGCCCCTACTGACATACCTTCTCGCGCCAGCTTACCGGTTCGTCTTTCGGCACCGTCACAAGGTGCTAAGGTCATGCTATGGGGGCAGTGCAGCTTAACCAGTCAACTAACTGTAGTTCCGCCGGTGCTGCAGGAAAGGGATAAAGCCCCATTTCGGCGTTTTGAATCAGGGAGTAGCCATCGATGGAGTGGCGCAAGAACGAATATCTTATCACCGACGACAAATCCCGGGTGCAACTGGATGTTGTCCACCGCTTGCTTGCCGCAACCTATTGGGGGAGCCGCCGTCCCAGAGAAATTGTGGACAGTATGGTTGCTGGTTCCATTTGCTTCAGTCTTTACTGTGGTTCCAGGCAGATTGGTTTCGGGCGAGCCGTCACCGACAGCGCTACGTTTACCTGGGTAGCAGATATTGTCGTTGAGCCGGAGTTTCGGGGTGCGGGGCTGGGGCAGTGGATTATGGAATGTTTGGTTGCGCATCCGGCCATCAAGGGCACTCAAATGGTATTGCAAACCCGTGATGCTCAAGGGTTGTATGAGAAGTTTGGCTTTTCTGGGAACAGTGCTCTCATGAACACCAACGTTACTGGTTTATAGAAAGTGATTGAAATCACGGTAGCCTCGGCACTGATCGTCCTGTACTTGGTCTTGAATCGTGAGGATTTCTACGAGGTGCAGGTTGCCTATGCATCAGCTTTCATGGTGATTTATCTGGCGATCTATTTGTACGTTCCCCCCAAACTGGGGATAACGGCTACTCATTTGGGCCATATTTTCGGGTTTGTCCCGGCGGTCTCCTTTGGGGCAATTCTGTTCCCGGAATTGAATGTTCGGTTTCCGGTCGGAGTTACCAGGTTCTGTGGATGGCTTGGGTTGGTGGTGGTTTTCTCAATCCTTTGCGTTTTGAAGGTCTTTGTTTGGTGAGCATTAGCCTTACTGGTGCTCTGTCACCATGTTTGTAAGTGTTTGTATGGGTATATTGAACCGCCCCGGGTTTTGAGGAGGCTCCAGCATCTGAGAGAATGGAGCCATGAACAAATCCAACAAGTTTTCCCCTGAAGTTAAAGAACGTGCGGTGCGG
>JGI25131J35506_1000016_pt1 | contig 62278 bp, 82 predicted proteins | sample ETNvirome_2_1000_FD_35506 | JGI IMG/M metagenome (IMG submission 35506) | reverse complement strand
CAACGCCTGTCCAACCTACATATTCGCGGTTAATCAAACCATCATTCATTATTCTTACCTTTCTAAATGGCTCACCGGTATCAGAAAGTGTTCCGTCTGAATATTTCCCGGAAATGTACGGGTTAATTTTCATTGCAGTATTAACACTCTTGTTTGCGAATTTTTGTGGTAAGTAATAACTTACAGGTTGGCCCCCATTTTCGTTATTAATTTGTCTAAAGTAATCAATACTTCCAAAGTAACCTTCTTCTAATACAAAGTCTAATTTTGTAACTTCAGGTGAAAAGACTGATGTTCTAAATTTAAACAACCCGTGTACAAGTGTATCGTCAAATGCAGATGTTGCTACGTTGAACGACGTAATTTTCTCAGTAACTTCTGAAATATTATGTTCAACTGTTTCTACATCAAATTGAGCACTAAGTGCAAAATTTAATCTGTCGTTTGGAACTCTTGCTAAGCTGAGATATTGTGCTGTTGTCAGTGTTTCGTTTTTACTTACATCAACACCACCAAAATCATTATAATTTGTGGTCCCGTATATATTGGTGTTATCTATTAAGGCAGAATAATAACCTTCTAATTTACTATTTACTGTTGTTTTAGCGGTATTAAGCATAATAACAGCAGCACCACCTAGTGCAGAAAGAGCATCTGTTAACGGCCCGGTGGCGAGGAAACCCTCAGGTATATTAAAATAGCCGGGACTGGCAGGGGTATTGTCCCACGTTATAGCAGAATCATCTAAAATGGCTTGGTATTGAGCTTGAGTTAAAGTTAAGAACGTTGGTTGACCTAAAAAGTAGTAAACCGTGTTACCAGATGATGCTGGTGAGAATTGTGAAACAGTTTCACCACTCGCGACATCAATGTTACCAGATAGAACGGACCACTCAACACTAGGGCTGGAGCCGATGTTTTGTTCATATGCATCTTTGTTAACTGGCTTACCAGGGTACACTGTAGCAAAATATTTGTTAGTAAACCCGTCGCCTAAATTTTCACCATATGGTAATCTATTTACCATAACATTAGCTCTACTGTTAAGTGATTGAGCTACNGTATGATAAAAATATCGTTCTGCGGAATTTGTNGGTTGCCCATATAACTGTGTNAATTCTGATAAACTCGATACTTGTACGATTTCATCACTAGGGCCTTGAGGAGAGAACCCTGTAGCAAAAATTGTCGTTCCAATTTTATCAGCTGACCTTAAAGATAAATCGACTTCATTAATTTCTACACCCGGACTTTGAATAGTTCTTTGTGCCATATGTATATTTATGTTTTTTAGAGAAAGAATTTGCCAAACTTAACTTTTAATTAAATAGACTACGGCTCAAGCAGCGTAGTATAAAATTGACTGTAAGCAAAAGTGAATTGAGTTTCTATTTCTCCCGGGTCTCTATAAGAGTATTCAATGCCACCTAAAAACGTAGGAAATGCTTTAGTATAATCAAATTGAGCAACTCTTTTATTATATTCATCTAAAGCATATATGGTAAAATCAGCCATATATTCGGTCTCTACAACGGCGCCTTTTTTATAGTCTTTATCTGGGTTAAAATATCCCTTTTTATCGTCTTGCAATTTATCTAACCATTTGTAAATAAACCAGTAATTGTTAAATCTATTATCAATAGTAAATTTAACGTTAACAGGTGGGTAAACAGGTCTATTATAACTTGTGACATTCAATGTTTGACCTGAATATCTTGCTTCTACGTTGGGTATAGAAACCGGGGGAACCACACCACCATATATTGAAAATTGTATACTGTCTGGATCAACTAAAGTATTTTTTCGAGCTAACTCAGATACTTCTTCTTTTAAGAATTTAGGAGTGGGAATAACTAGAATAAATTTATCCTTTCTTTCCTTGTTAAAGGGGGACTGATTATAGTTCACAGGCATTAATACTATTTATTCAACCCTAAATCACTAACAGGGGCATAAGATTTTTGTGATTGAAAATCTCCGGCATTAACCCAACCACGTGTTTTCATAACATTTAGTTCGGCGTTATCTTCGTGATCAAATTTTTCATTAAAAACTACGGTATCCAATTCTGCTTCTTCTACGTTTTCATTTAACCAATTTTGTTGTAATGGTGTATAGATACCATAATCATATTTTTTTAATTCAGCTGGTCTTCCATTATCATCTTGTCGTAATACTTCATAATATCTTTCTACTAGTTCGTTGTCTAATACTAATAATGCCCAACCTATAGCCATTACTCTGTCGTCAAGAAGATGGACACCTGGTTTAGCGGCCCATTTCCCGTTTGGATATTTTACAAAGTTTTTAATTTCAATAAGCGTTTCAATTTCCCTAATGTTAACCGCTTTTAATTCGTTTACAAAATATCTCATATTTGTAATACATCTGTATTTTGTATTTGTATGTGCTAAAACACCGACTTTATTATTTTTTATTTTTCCTTGATTCACCCCATATGTTACAACATTGGCATAACGTAAATTATAATATAATTGTTCTACAACTTGAGCACCGCAGTTATTTCTTTCTATTAAAGCAGGGGGTGAGCCCCATTGTAATAAAATTTCGTATAATTTTTGTGTGAAATGAAAAGGGCTAATTTCATTACTATGATATACGGCTACTTGCTCTATATTTGTTAGGTCTTTTAAATCCAATATTTGTACAACGCTAGCGTTTTGTCCTAATCCTTCAGCAATATCAACACCAACAACATATATACCATTGTCATCTGGTTTTTTCCAGATTTTGTAATTTCCTTCTTCCATCACAATATCGGGCTTTGTGCAATTAATTTTTAAGTATTCAAAAATTTCTTCATTAATTGCCATTTCCCCGGTTGATAAAAATTGACAACCAAATTCTTGATCGAAAGCTTCTTGGCTTCCAATTGTACGCATTGTTTCAACTTTCCATTTTTCGTCTCTACCTGGAATTTCGTGCCATAAAATTTTATCAAATCCCCAACCGTTAGTTTCTTCTATAGCACCATTCCATATTTTGTAAAAAAGGTTATCTGTTCCATTAGCAGTTGATGCAATAAAAACTTTAGATTTTTTAGAAGAAGAAATTACAGGATAAACAGATCTCCAAAAAGATTCAACTAAATGAGGTTCAATAAATGCCAACTCATCAAGAACTAACACATTAATAGATTGACCACGTGCTGCAGTTCCGGTGGTGGTACTAATACCAATTGTTGTACCGTTTGTAAATTTTAAAGACTCTTTACCATATTCACTAACACCGGGTTTTAACCAGTTTGGTAGTTCTTCATATGCCATTCTTATTCTTGAAAATATGTCTTTTGCAGTACCTTCCTTGTTAGCTACAATTAATATACGTTGATCAGCATTAAAACAAGCATGCCATAAAGTATAAATTGTCATCATTGTGGTTTTACCAATTTGTCGTGATGCCAATAATATAAAGAAACGATTATCTCTCATCTTTCTTAAAGATCGTTTCTGGCATGAGTGTAAATTAATTTTTTCTCGTCCTCTATCTAAGTTTACTATGTAAAAGAAGGTTTCAGCAAAATAAAGCAAGTTTTGTGATGCTTTTTTGAGCTCTTTTAACATCTTTGGTGTCCATTCGAATTTCGTATTCGAACCAGGAAGATTAGGGTTACCTAGATAGTAGTCTCTTTTATTTTCCATTATACCATTATTTAAACCAGTATCGTATAAATATATTCATGAACGCAGGTAAAAACCGTAAAAGAGATTTAGAACTGTTACGTGAGGTCTATTCAGAAGGAATGGCAAAGTATTATGATGCACAAGCAACAGGTAATTATGACAGTTCAGGTAACCCTTTAGATAATGTAGGCGGTCATGAAACTCATTCTGATTATGCAGGCGAAGCAGAAGATCAAAATCCTGTTGAAAATTACGAAGGCGAAGAAGAGAGCCAACAACGAAGATCTGCGAGGCAATTGGAAGACGATGGTTATACCGGAGGTAAGGCAGACAATAAAGGCAATTTGGATTATTATAAAAGCGGCGGGAAGATGTACGCCGACCACGCGTCAGTAGATACAGATGGGCAAATTAACGGCCAACCAGCGCAAGAGTTTTTTAGAGGAACCGGTACAGAAGATGCAGAAGATTTTGGAAGCCCTAATTCAAATAGATCTGGATGGGGAAGTGATGCTTTCACACACCCGGGTGGTGATGAGACAACTGATGAAGATGAAGGGGGAATTTTAGATGTGGGTGATTGTGAAGATGAACCGGGTAAAATAGACGTAGTTGTAAATCCAGCATCAGCATTTGGTATAAGAGATATTCTTAAAAATATTTTTAGTAGAGATGATGAAGATCAAGAATCTGTATCCACAGAACTTTTAGCTGACCCATTTGAAGGTCAAGAAGACGATGCTGCAGCGGCAATGCGAGCTGACGAAAGAGAAAATAGAAAAAATCTTCGCGCTCAAAATAGAAAGGCTAAAAAATATGGTTTTAATCCTGACGAAAATCAAGAAGAATTTGATGATTTTGATGATGCTGAAGATACAGACGAAGCAGATACAGACGAATTTGGAAACATCGATCCTGAACAATGGGCAAAAGCTAAGAAAGCTGGTTGGTCAGGTGGTGCTTCAGAGAATGAAGAATACGACGAGGATGAAGTTGATCGAGAGGGAAGATATAAAGAACGTTGGGGTAAAGATCTAGACGACGAAAAAGATCGCGAAGGTAGTTCGAGCGCTGGAGCATATACGGATGTAGATAAAGACGAATTTTGTGGCCCATCTGGTGGCGCCGCTGATGGGACATACCCCGTTAATACAAGAAAAAGAGCAATAGCTGCTAAATCATATGCACATAATGCACCCGATCCTGAAGGAATTGACAGGTGTGTTAAAAGAAAGTGGCCTCATTTAGATAAAGATGAAAAGAAAGAGTCTTATTTTAAATCAAAAGGCGATAGAGCAATGACTCAGTTAATGGAGTCGTACGAACAAGTTGTAAAAAATGAATTATTATAAATCAAAAGCTGATAGATCAATGACTCAATTGTCTGAAGCATATGGGCAAATTGTCGGTGAGCGAGAAATTGTAAGCGAAAGAACGATTGCAACTTATGAAGGTGGTACCAAACGAGTAGTTCAAGAAATTCTTGGTGCTTTAGCTGGTGCGGCAGCCCTGGGTGCTGCTGGAGCTGTGGGTGGTAAAGCTATTGATGCTGTAACGGGTCCAGAAGAAGTAACAGTAGTGGGGAATGAAGATCAAGAACAAGAAGATGCAATTAGTATTGGCATGTATGTTGATATTGATGAGTCAAAGGGTGGTGGGACTGGTGAGATAACCGGTATTGTTTCTGATCCAGCTGACACGTTTGTTATAGAAACTGATGATGGTGAAGTATTACATTTACATTATAATGATCTAACAGTAATAAGAGATGTTACACGACCAGAAGATCGACCCGGCACGCATACAGCAGGAAGGGTAGGGGGAGTATAAATAAAATTTTATGAATTATTATAAATCAAAAGCTGATAAAGCCCTTAAACAAATAGAAGAGGCTTACGAGAATGTTGTAGGTGTACCTCCTGGTAAAGCTGCACACAAGCAGCAACTTAAGCCAGGTAAAGCTATTAACAGAACATTTGAACGCGCCGGCAAAAAAGTTAAGGTGAAGGGTGGTAACACTGACATACCTGCAGCGAAGCCTGACGAGTTTCAAGGGTTTGCTCATGACAACTCAGGACCTAACGGTGCAGACAATTTTAAAAGCACACAATTAGATCCCGACAACCCAAAAATTAAGTTAGATAACGAGTACGATGTTGAAGAGTTGTCTGATGAAGGTGCGGATCTTTATTTTAAGTCCGAAAACGATAAAATTAACAAGGAGAGTATAAATACTAATATGGCTAAGAAAAGATCTATTTTTGACCGTTTATACGAAGAAGTAATTGATGATGACCAGATCGATGCTACAGAATTAGGCATTGACGTTGACGTCGTTGATGATGTTGAAGTTGAAGACGAAGACACAATAACAATTACAATTCCTAAGGATGTTGCTAAGCATTTACATGACGCTTTAATGGACGTTATGGACGCTGTCGATGATATCGAAGACGTCGAGGATGAACTCGGTGACGAAGATGATTGGGACCCTGATGAAGATGCAGAAGAAACTGCGAATCAGAAGACCTATGGTGGTAACAAGGGTGATGACCCCCGGAGATTTAATAAGAAAACCGGTCGTAAGAGTGCAGTAAAAGATTACGATGAAGAAGAAGCAGAAGAAGATTTCAATTACTTTGGTGAAGAGATCGAAGCCGAGGTTCTTGGAACACCTTTAGTCAATCAGAAGGAAGGTAACCCAACACCGGTTACTGGTAGTGCTAATGTTGTCCACACTCAGTATACATCCAAAGTCGGTAGTAAAGAGGGTGACGGCAAAAGTGGCATTAAATTAGATCCTGAAGGTACTGATGAAGGAACACCGTTAGTTAACCAAAAAAAGGGTAACCCAACGTCAGTAAAGGGAAAATCTAATGTTGTTAAGAGCAAGATTAGGGGTGGCGGTAAAGGCGACCAAGAGTTCTTTCAGAAGAACAGCTAATAAAAAATAGATAATTCTAAAGCCCCCTTAAGGGGGCTTTTTTTTGCTTAAATATTAACGTGAGCTTTGTTAAGTTTTTTACAGAAGGTGATGTTTCGAATTTTTGGTCACGAAAACGTAATACTGTGCGAAAATCCCCGGAGTGGTATAACCGAAATCGATATAATCTTGCTGCTACACAAAGTAGAGAACAGAAAGACGTAGTAGATGACCCAGCTAATAGAAAACATGCTCGAACAGTACCCGAATACAAGACAGAAGATATGGGTTTACCGGGAGCTTATAAATCTCTTAAGAGTTTAGGTGGTCCAAAATCGGTTCCAATAGGATATTCAGATGTACTTCAATTAATGCAAAGATTTGGTGTAAATCCCAGAAAGGTTACTGTTGGTAAGCCTGTAAGATTAAAAAACACGGGTGTTGCAATTGAATATAGACCAAACAATACGTTTCATTTAATAAGAACAAAAAGATAATGGCTATTAATATGGACAGATATAAGGGCATCAATCAAGTTATGCCTACAATTTTACCCGGTACACGAACAGCTGATCCTGACAACCCTGGTTCTATATACCCGGGACCGAAACCATATAATCAATGCTTTAGATTTACTGATAAAGCAAATAATGCATGTGAAAGAATTGTTATTGACAATTGGTGGGAAGAAATAATTGCACTATTTGGTCAAAGGGTTACTTGGTGGCAAAACCCTTATCAAACATTATCAGCTGATGGTGTTCCTCGGGGAGCGATTAACTTGGAGGGTGGTGGCCCTGGTAACATATATGGTGAAGAACCTACTAAGATTTTTAAAGATCCTAAGAATATAATTATAGCAGCTGAGCTAAATGAAAATGCGGTAGTTTTGCAAAAATATGGTTTTGATTCTGATGATGAATTAACAGCTTATGTACATATTAGTGCATTTTATAATGAATTTGGTTGGTTACAAGAACCTAAAGCAGGTGATGTATTTGAATTAACAGAATATGGGGATGATAGACCATATCCTCGAACCGGTAAGAAATTTGAAATAACTGAAAGATTGGACGAAGACGTTGCTAGAATAAACCCATTAGCAGGTCATTATGTGTGGATGATAAAAGCTAAACGTTACGACTATAGTTTTGAGCCTGGATTGAGTGCTGAAGGTGGTAGTCAACAAGTGTATGATGATAAATTTTCTGGTCGTTTGGCTGATGGAGAGAATCCAAGATCATCACCTAAGAGTTATGATGGTGATCTAGAACAACTATCTAAAGCCATATTTGATTATTCTGGTTTCGATTATGACGACGTTTATGGGGGGTATGGTAATACCGATCCTCCTGAGTCAGGACCGTTTGGGCCCGGTTCTTAATTTCTCAATCGTTTATAAAAACCAGAATAATCCGGAAGTTTTTCTCCTCTAATTTTTGCAATAAACTCGTCTGCTTCATTACAACTTGTAAACTTTTCTATCACTATAGAATTATCACTACCTTTAAAGGTGTACTCTACATTTTTGTCTTGTTTTTTAATAAAAGATAAAGTATATACTACCCCCTCTACCAAGCCTCTAGTAGGGACTCTATTATTCATAATTTGTCTTCCCAGCCTTGTTGGTCCCCCTATAGTAACACCACCTTGTCTGGGTACGTTTATTACTGTGTTAAGAATGTAATGCATGCTCTTGATATATAAATTCGTTAACGTTTCTTGGTGGTATTTTTACATCCCCCATTTTATAATTTAGATATACTGATTCATACATCTCAGCTATATAATTTTTAAAAGCTAATGGTTTTATCCATGAATTGTTTTTATTAACATCAATCCCTAGTTTTTCTGCTTTAGCGGAAACATAATTAACTGCTTCAAATAAACATAACCACCTTGAAATTTCTTCATCGGACATTTCATCAAACATTTTTCTCTTTAATAATTGTTGCATACCCTTCTATTATAGATGAAATCCGTCCAGCGTCAAATGTAAAATTGCTTAATTTAGTATTTTTAATTGCATTTTCTATTACTTGTATATTTAACTTTAAAATATTATGATTGCTTTTAATATTTTTAGAATTTTGTTCCAAAATATCATCAAATATTGTGCGAATTAAATTTTCTAGAAGTTTGTCTTTGTTTTTTGCATCGAGAGTTGCTCTGGCTGCCATTATTCCTTTAGTATAAGAATCACTATATGGTGTACCTTCGTAACGTTCTTTCTCGTCTTCAATTTTTACTGGTTGAATCATTTTATTAGGTTGTTCGTTATATTCTAGTTTTTCGTTATGCCGGTTTTCGTTATTCATAGTCTTGATTGGTTACAAAGTTGTGTTTTTCAAATGGATCACCTTCGATAGGTGTTGTTTTTAGAAATGTCTTTGTACCTACGTATATTTTTATATCAACGTTGCATTTAGGGCATTCATATTCATTCTCCTCTGATATAATTATAGGTACAAACGTGGGTGCATTACAAGTTTCCACAGGACAAATTACTTCTAACCCTTGCTTTGTATACTCCTTTATACGTTCGTTCTCTAAAGTTCTAAATTCTATTTCCAATTTTGATTTATTCCATCTAGTAAAAAGATCATATATAATAAACTGAAATAATATAGATAAACCAAAAATAGCCCAGAAATTTAGACCTAAAAAATAGCAACAACCACCAATAAACGCACTAATAACAAATACGATAGAAAAGGATTTTACAATTTGTAACACGTAATTATTATATGAAAAAAATTTAAGATGTCAACTTTGTTGATCAATGTTTCTTGTGTAACCAGCTTCTTTTCCGAGCTTACTTATATACTGTCTAGACACCCCTAAATCTCTTGCAATATCAGTATATTTTTCACCTGATTCAATTCTTCTCATTATATTCTCGATTTTTTCTGGATNAACTGCACCCGGGCGTCGACCTCTTGGGTGGGTAACACCCTGGGAATCTGCTATTTTTTTGACAAGCCATGGTGATAAAAAGAAATCATTAGCTATTTTAGCAAATGTATCTCCACCAGCAATTCTAACACTAATAGCTTTTATTAAATCAGGTGACAATTTTTTTGAACCTAGCGGTCGTGCCATCTCATTAAAGTAAGTTACAAATGACATTACTTAGGTAACTTGTTTATTGCTTGAGAACCACCAGCGTCTGGTGGAGCAGTTGGTGCACCAGTACTATTATCGTCTATTTCGGGACCTTCACTTTGATAAGGTTTCCTTTGGACAATAACATCTAAATTATCAGTCATAGACTCAATAATTGATTTTATTTTTTTGCATTTTCTAATAAACCCATTTAAACTTTTAGCAGCATTTTCGCTTTCGAAAACAACAGGATTTGACTTGGTTTGCGTTGCTTTTGCTTGTACATTATCAGCAGCTAGATATAATCCGCCAAGATCTTCAACTATATGAGTTAAAGGGAAGGGTAACTGTAAAGGGGCTTTATCATTTTCATTTCTACCAGATGCTTGTAATAAATCTGCTACTGTGACATGTGAAGCTTTTTGTTCTCGAGTAGCAATACCTCTCACCCACTTATTATACATTTTTATCTGGTCTTCTTCTAAAAGTTTATTACTACCCATATTAATATTTATAAAAAAGCATAAATATAAACATGAGCTTTTTCGGTAAACATTTTGTTAGATTGTTAGAACAAGAAGAAATACAAGACACAGTAAGAATTACTGACACAGAAGCTATGGAAACGCAGTTAGATCCAGGCACACAAGTAACAGATTATGAAGTAGATGCACCAGTGTTAGACGGTGGTGAAGTTACAGCACAAAGTAATGCACATCAAGCACAAGAATTAGTTGGTATTATTGGCAAAATGGAAGAATTTACTAATTGGCTAAACAGCGAAAAAGGAGATTCTGTTCAATCTCAGCTTCATGCTGCTAGTTGTGATACGTTATTTGACAAAATCGCCGGTGCTGAAACTAAAAAGATTGCAAGAGTTGCGATGGAATTGAGCGCATTAATTGAAAATCTTAAAGGTTATCTACATACAGTAGAAACAGGTCCGGGTGCCGGGCCGGCGAAGATTTAATTTATTTGAGACATTATAACTTTACCCTTCAATCCTGAATGCGAGTGCTCGTCAATAAAGGTTGTGGGGATGTTATTTGTTTTAAGTCCCATTGCAATATTATTAAAATCTTTATATTTTTGACCTAATTTCTTAGGCCAAATAAACACTCTATGTCCTGAATCTAATAAAATTGAAGTTTTATTTTTTGAAGCTTTATCTTGCCATTGTGAATCTAACACTATTGTTTTCTTATGCAATGGAAATGCGTTGAGTTGGTTGTGTTGAAGTTTTGTATATAAACTATCACTATTTTCAGTAATACCAGCTACTGCTACACCGTTAGAAACAAAACATGCATCAATAGGACCTTCAAAAATATAAATTGTGTCTTCTTTATCTGTTACTTGGTTTATATTAAAAATACTTTTTTCACTTCTTATTTTAGATAGATATTTTGGACGGTGAGAATAGTCTGCAAAAATTAATGTTCTTGTTTGATAATGTATTATTTTATTGTTTGTATCATAGAACGGTATAACTAATCTATTTTTGTGTGTTTTATCTTTTAGAGAAATATATAAAGCTTTTGGTTTGTTTATTGCTGTATTTAATTTACGATTATTAATATATTGCAATGCTTGCTTTACAATGTTGTCTTCTTTGTAATAATCAGTTTGGTTTTCGTCAAATAAATTAATACTATCTTCAGGTAATTTTTGTTTTAGTAGTTTTTCTACAAAACTATTAATTTCCTGTTCTTCTCCAATATCTTTTGGTAAAATATCAAACTCTTTACTTTCTTCTAATAATTTTTCGTATGTTTGTCCAGATACCTCAATTATCCAATTTAAAGGATTTGAATGCCAACCGCAATTATGACAATGTAAATAGTTATCCTTTAATACGTAAAATAATCGTCGTTTTCTTCCCCAAGATTTACCTTCCCTACATACTGGACAACCACCCTGATAGGTTTTAGCTAATCTATTATATTTGGGTTGCCCAGCAAATTGATAAAATTTCTGTACTATATATGCCTCTGGTAACATCATACCAAAGTAATTATATACTACCTCTTCACGTCTTCAATGGAAACAATACCCTTGCGGATAAAGGCACCACTTGCTGGGCAAATCCAATGAGCTTCTGTATAAATCTTGCCCCCTCTTTCTACCTTATGAATACGTGGGAAACTCGTTTCACCAGATATTGGGCTAGCAATTGGAATTGCTCTTACCATTTGCATATTGTTAATGTTGTTATTCTGTTGTAGCATATCTGTTGTTTATATATTTATTATTTAATAGATCAATTTTATCTACAATTTCTTGGATAATATCAGTTGAAAAGAAAGAGCTTACCCATTTGTCTTTGTTTGTTGCAATACCATTTATACCTAATTCTTTACATCTATCAAAGAATTTGTTTGAATCTTTTTTTGGAATACCCTGTTGTAATTGTTCCTTGTATGAAATTTCTTCTTCTTTATAGTATCTCCACCCATATTGTAGATCCATCATGTCATGATTGTGTTTATAAACTGTAAAGTTTTCTTTTGTTAAAATTTGGTCCCAATGTGGTGTTTTGCTGTATTTTTCCAATAACTTTATTGCTCTTTTATGCCCTATTTTGGGTAAACCTCTTAAGTTATCGCTATTATCACCAACAATAGCTTTATAATCTAAAAAGTTTTGAAGGGAAACCCCTTTAGTAAAATTTTTAAAATTTTCAGTCGTGATCGCTGCTTTTTGAATGGGGTTAAAAACCATGGTGTCGTGGTTAATAAGTTGATACAAATCTTTATCTACCGTAATAATTGATTTCTTTCCATGTAACACTTCTGTTAACCAACTTATAACGTCATCAGCTTCTAACCTGTGTGGGTATATACTCTTTATTCCCAAGTGATCCATTAACTCTCTCAATGTTTTGTCATTTTTATGAGCTTCTTTAGCCACTTTACCGTCTCTATTGCTCTTATAGTTTCCATTTGATGTGATTTTTCTGAAATTAGACGAAGGATATAGGAGTTTTTTGTCCCATGCTGCATATATTTGGTCTGGTGTAAATTTATCTACATAAGACTTCACTGATCTTAAAAACATTAAGGTAGATATATTAATATCCTCTTCTTTTCTGGTTTTATTTACCCAGAAAATTCTATAAAGTAAATTATTTGCGTCTAGAATTAGATTTTTCATTCTTTCTACCCTTTCGATTTTTAGTTTTGTTACTGTTACTAGAAAGTACATGGTGATAACCATGCAGGCTAAAAAGTCTTTCTTTAACCGCTTTTTTCACCTTAGTTTTCGTGTTTGTGGAAGCAAATTCATACTTCTCAAATTTTTGAACTAATGTATCGATTTCCTTTTCGTTTTTTGCTTTGAGGATTGCGTCTCTTAACGAATTCATACCCCAATTATAAAGTATCTATATAAGATATCAACTGGTTTCATTTATTATGAGTTGGCCATCCACAATATTGGGTTTATCCATTTTTAGTGATTCGGCTACTTTATCGATGTCTTTTAATGAGTTGGTGTTCGGAAAAGCAACATCAGGAATATCACAATTTAAAAACTTGCATAATTTTTCCCACCCATCACCTTCAATAATATCTATTAATAAAAAATCGTTAGGCCTATCTTTAAAATAGCTCGTCACATCAAAATGGTGTTTTTCATACCCTTTTCTGAAATCATCATAATCGGTATCGTAAAATTTTGTTTTATTGAATAAAATTTTGTTTATTTTATCGTTAAATGGATTAGTTTGTACGTTTACAACCTTCTGATAATAGTTAAACATTGATTTTAGCCAACTATCTATGTTTCTTTTAGTGTAAATAAACTTTGCATCAGGGAAAAAAACGTCTAATGTCTTATAACAGAATGCAGTTGAAACATCTACAGCTGCATCATAGTTTAAAAAGTGTAATAGTTGTTGAGGAAAATGGAATGATTTGATATTTAAAATTTTAAATGCATCGTGTAATGAAGACGTCCCGGTTCTTGGCATTCCTATACCAAAAATCTTGTTAGGGTTAGATTCTATAATGTTTTCTGGTCGTTTTGCTCCCTTATCCATGCCTAAATCAAAAGCTTTTACGTCTTTTATATAATCAATTGGTTGCATCGTATTGTGCTTTAATAACTTTATACACATTTCTTGGTAGAACCTCTACAAAGTCTACTAGTCCCGTTTTCATACCATCTTTAAAGTCTTTTATAGGTACTTCTATTTTTTGATTGTTGGGTACTGTGAGAAAGATATGTTTTTCCTTAGTAGAAGAAATAAAAGCACAAAAATGACCTGCATAGTCACCGTTTTTTATTGCGTATAGATATCTAGGTTTGGGGTTTTTGGTATTTCTTATAATATTCGATAATTTCATCCCATTCATTCCTATCATTTATACTTCTTTTTGCAGAAAACCCTAAATCTTTTATTTTATTAAAATTTAATGCATATCTATAATCATGACCAGGTCTATCACCAACGTATTTAATTTCAGCAGACGTATCCGTATATTTAGCAATCATTTTTGCTATTTCGTTATTTGATAATTCTTCTCCTGACCCAATATTATAAACTTCTCCCGGTTTTCCTTTCTCAGAAACTAATATAATAGCGTCAGCATGGTCTTCTGCATGTATCCATTCACGCATATTGTTTCCGTCACCGTAAATTAAAATTTCTTTATCGTTTATTGCTGAAAGAATTGATTTTGGTAGTAACTTCTCTGCATGTTGACCTATTCCAAAATTGTTACAACAACGGGTAATTCGAATATCCATTCCATATGTCTTAAAAAACGACAATGCAATCAAATCTGAGCTTGCTTTTGAAGCCGAATAGGGTGAATTTGGTTTTAAAGGTTCNTTTTCATCCCAACTTTCAAGATTACCNGTTAATGCACCGTATACTTCATCGGTGGATACATGAACTACTGGCTTGTTATATTGTTTCGCTAAGTTTAATACGTTCATTGTACCTATTATATTGGTATAAGCAAACACATTAGGGTCTGAAATGCTGTTATCTACGTGAGATTCTGCTGCTAAGTGTAATATTTTGTCAAAATTTTGAATTCTGAAGACACTTTCTAATGTTTTGACATCTAATATGTCACCTTTTATATTCCAGGTGGTTGGAACCGACTTTTTATCTACATAATCACACGCGTATGTTTGTTTGTCATAAACAATTGACTTATATCCCCTTTTTTTGAGGCTTCTTACTAGATGACCACCAATAAACCCATAACCACCCGTAACTAAAATTTTCATACACCGTCTTCACCTTTATCACTTAATTGAATAATATTTTCTTCTTGTAATTTCTTATCTGCTATATAATTTTTAATAACTTTATCTATAAATTCTTTATCAACGGTTGTAAATTTATGTAAATTCAAATCAGAAGCCACCTTATTTGATAAAATACAATTGCTTCTTTTAGCTACTGTAATGTTTTCTTTATAGAATTCTTCTTCAGTAAGAAAAGTAATGTTATCTAACTTCCAATCCTTAGGTAACAGGTTATGTTTGATTAATTCTTTTTTATTTTCATCAAAAACTTCAAATAACTCTTTGGAATTAAAAGTACCGCTACTTACCACGTTATATATACCAAATGGTGGCGGTTGAAGTAACATATTATAAACAAAATTGAACAAATCATACAAATATGTTAAACTATTTGGTTGAGTTAAGATTTTTTTATAGCCTAACATTTTTGAAATAATATTTTTTGGATGATATATTTCACCAAAAGGCATTCTTATACGTAAATTATAACAATTAAAGCTACTTGTTAAGCTTAATTCACCAGCATGTTTTGTTTTACTGTACCAGGAAGAATTTTCATCAAATAATCCAAAATTTGGTACTACTTCTTCATCATATCCAGATTTATCATCATTATACCCCGTAAAAATACAACCCGAAGAAATATTAACAAACATAGGTATATTATTTGCTTGAGCTGCTGAAGCTAACGTTATAGGTAGTACTGAATTTAGAAGCCATACCAGTTCTTTTTCTTTTTCTGCATCATCAACATTTTTTTCTCCTGTATAACCAGANCAATTAATAATAGCATCAAAGGATGTACCGTCGTTTTCATAGTTAGACAAAAAATCTAACAATAAATTATAATCTCTATAATTTACTTGTTCGTAAGAAACTGAATGTACTTCAAAATTCTCGTCTGCAGCTAAAAAATTGCTAAGTTGAGATCCAATAAACCCTTTTCCTACGATTAAAACTTTTACAACTGGTGTAAATACGGACTGTTCGCTCATAAAGATATTTTAATATTAATCCCATTGAGTTCCACCTAATACTACCAGTATGTTATGTTTAAATGGTCTCCTATACCGTATTTACCAGTATGAATAGGTTTGTCTATTACTTTCCTTATGTGTTCCAAGTGGAGAGAGCTGGTTTCTTCACTTGCTACAATATAACCGTGTTCGCCTTTAGTAAAAACGTTGTTAATATACCATTTCATTACATTGACGTTTAATTCGTCCCAAGCAAAAGTAGAAATGACCAAATCATATTTGTCTTTTACTTCATCATCAACAGAAATATTATAATTACCTAGGTATTTTTTAACTAATTTAATTACATCTGGGTGATCATAGTCGTAATACGAGTTTATATCACAATATTGACTTAATAATAAAAGCAACCCACCGTATCCTCCTCCAATTTCAACAATACTTGTGGGATTACTAATTGATAATATATCACCTACCTGTTTTAAATAGCGAAACGTTGTTGGGTCAGCTGAAATGTATTCTTGAGAGTGGCGGCTATATCCTCGGCCAAAATTCTCTTTAAATTTACGAGATGATCTATCAAATTCATCTCCCCCCAACTTATCATTAATTAGATAACGGTTATCTTTCAATAATTCGGGATAATGTATTTCTATCTGACGTAAATATTCAGAACCTTTTTGTTTATCAACGTGGCTTAAAATTGTTGTGTATTCACCTGAAATTTTAAACCTAGAGAAAACTTCTTCATTTTCTGAAGCTTGTTTACATATATTGTAATACAGTTTTGCTTCTTGTTCTTTTACGATCCAAACACGGTTACCCATAAACGTATTATGTATTATTCCAAACTATTTCCACCCATAGGACCAAAATGACTCATAACTACTTTGTGCATCAAGTTACACAAAGCATCGTGTTGCATGTTATTACTATGAATCATCTTTACTACACCGTTTCCATTTATATCATAACCAAGCAAAATACAACAATCCATGTATTCTTTTAATATTCTATCGAGGTCTTTATGATTAGAAAGCTTTCTTTTGTTTTCTGCTGTAAATTTTCTACTCACTAACATTTCGAACGCTTGTTTAATTTCTGTTTCAGTAAGTTCTTCTACAGCCTTCTGTTTGGGTGCTGGTGTTGGTGAAGGGGTCATGTCACTATCTTGTTTCGTGTTCATTTTTCTTTTTATAATAAGGCGACAACTCGTTATCATTATTTACGCCCCAACTAACAATTAATTGTTCAATTACGGATTCCATCGATGGTGTATATAATTTAAAATTAGTAGGTATATTAATCCCACCATCGCTAAATTCAAAAACAGTATCAAAATCACTGTCGTAATTACTGTAACACGTACAAAAAATAGATTCTTGCCCGGGATTTATTAATATCACCCATCTTCTTTTATCATTTTTATCAAAATCTTTAAAAACGTCTAGTATGATAAATCCATTATCTTTTAATCTCTTTTTAAAGTAACCACATGTTTTGAGTTTGTTTTTCATCTATACTTGAAGTCCCGGTACAATATATTTTAATATTACATTATCATTCGACACTTCAAAAGTACTTAGTCCTTGTTCTGTATTAATCCTTACCGTAATTTCATCTTGATTTGTACTAGCTAACAAACGAACAATATCAAAGTGTATCGGAAAGCTAAGATTGTCTGCATCTGTTTCGTCGCAAACTTTTATTGAGTAACTATCAACAGATGAATTAGACCTGTCTGTAATTTCAGCAAATATTTTTCCTTTGTCGATATTAAAATATAATTTTTCTGATTCGGCTACAAAAGAAGCTCCTTTTGCTAGTTCACTAATTTTAGACGAATTAATTTTAAATTCGATATTAAATGGTAGGCTTAAAATCTTTTGTACACTTAATTTTGGAGCTTGAATAATGTTGTCGTCTAGAAAATGATATTTAAATCGCAATTGTTCATCTTTATATTGTAAACAATTTTCTTTATATTGTAATTCTATTTCATTTAGTTCAATAAATGATAAAACCTTTTCTAATTTTCTTACGTTGGGTATATTTAAAATTAAATTGTCTTCTACTTCCAAATTGTATGATGCATATACTATCAACCCCTGTTCGTTATTTGTAATACACTCTAGTTTATTGTCTTTGCTTTTAATAATAATAGCTTCAGTCAATGCACTTATTGGACGCAAATAATCTGTAACAAATTGATTTTTATTTTTGATATTAATGATCATAACTTATTATAGGTGCTCCTTTATAAAGAACAACCTACTTTTTTTCTTCCAAAAGTTTTAGAATTTTATTTACTGTACTTTCTATATCAAATAGTCTGTTAAAAATATCTTTTGCTGTAGCAGAATTATCAAAATTAAATTCAAATTGATTTGGATCGGGTGGAACATTTTGAACCCCGGGTTGGGATTGGATTTGGGGTTGGTTTTGGGGTATTTGTTGTTGTTGCTGCGTTTGAGGTTTACCTACTAGATTTATAATATCCCTATCCATGACCTCTTTGTTTATCTGTCTTGCTTTTAATCCAGAAGATTGTTCAACAAGATTTGCGTTTAACGCACCAAGTTCATTATGAATTGCACCAAACATGCCCCTAATGGCCAGTGCATCCTCCATAGGATTACCCTGAGAGCTTCCGCTCCCAGGGTTATAATCTGGATCCAACCCAGCGCTATAATTTACATCTGTGCGCTTCGGTTGTTCCGCCGGATCTGGACCGCGTCCTACAGGCTGTTGGGGTTGTTCCATTATTCGATATTGTCTAAGCTATTCAACAAACTTGCAATATCGTCATCGTCGGTGTCGTCTCCGGTTTTGTCGGTTGGCTTTTCAGGTTCTGATGCCGTTTCAACAACTTTTGTTGACGTTTGTTGAGTATTATCACTTTCATCTGCACTTATACAGAAGAAATGTTCATTCAACAATTCTTTTAGTTCATCATAGCTCTTTACTGTAAAGACTGCTTCAAGATCTGTCATGGCTTCATACAGTTCTTTTGCCTTTTTAGTGTCAACACCTTCAACTGCCTTAGGCATCCCAAATTTAGATGATACATATGTTGGGAAATCACCTTGCTTTTCAACTTTAATACGAAAGTCGACACCATTTTTACTCAAATCAAAGATACGAGGACCTAACTCGTCGGCGTCATCACCTTGCATAGCTTCCATGACGACTTTATGTAACTGTCTTCCAAAGCGTAACAGTTTAATTGTGCCGTTATTGTCAGGGTTAACTGGGTCATTAATGACATAAACGTTAACTAACCAATTTTCACGACGTAAAATTGATTTAGCCTTCTCTTTTTCTTCTTCAGTTCCTGTTTTAGTGATGCGATAACGTGTTTCACCAATAGGATCACGTTCTCCCCACGTTTGAGGACTAATTTGGTTAATGTATTGGCCTGTAGCAAATGAAGTCCATCCATGTGTGTAGTAATGGAAAAACGTTTTACTTGGGTCCTTTACATTAGGCAACAAACGCACTGTGTACGTATTACCAACTTCTGTACGCAAAAACTGAGAACGATTGGAATTCCCTCCGTCCTTAGTCATTTCGGTTTTTATACTTTCAAATAATGTTTTAATATCTGTCATTTTAATTTTTTTCGTTATTTTTAATTTTTTTCGTATCGTAACACTGTCACCGTTACTTCCATTATTATATATTATCCGATAGCAGAGTCAACTTTATTTTTACAGTGATATACCACTTTTTCAAAAAATAATTTGGTTTCTTTCTTTTTATTGTAGAATTTCATCCGATGCTCACTAATAGTTGCTATAACATCTTTGAGCATAAAATCTAATATGCCTTTGTCGTGGCTTTTTAGCTCTTTTTCGAAATTTCCATACATAAACAGTAGATATATGGAAACATTTCCGGATTTAAGGTGAGAACAGAATATATTCATATTATCTGTGGGGGTTTCCTTATGTGAAATGTAATTATGGAACGTAATCTTGTTATCTATGCAATATTGGGTTACAAACAATGCGGACTCTTGAAAGAACTGTTTTGTTTCTTGGGAATTTATATCTTGCTTGTTGAGTTTATTGATATACTCGAAATATAACTTACATGCCTTTAAAGATGTATAAAATTTTAAATCTAAACTTGGTTTGTCGATGTATATTTCATAAGGTGCCTTAAAAAACGTTTCTACGTTTATGTGATTATGCTTATTAAAAAATAGAGCAAGTTTTTTACAAAACATTTGTTTGTCTTCTGTAAGATTTTCGAAATTGTTCCTAAATTTGTATGGTTTGTTTTGTATTACCCTGGAAACTTTAAGGTGTGTGTTATAGATTAGTTTTTCAAATTTAGTCACTACTCATTATAACACATTTCTCACATAATCAATTTTTTCTTGTTACTGTTTATGTATTTCATAATATATTTACTTTTATGAAGTGATGGATCGTAGTGTAAAAACAGTCGTACCATTTCAAAATCAGTGTCAACGTCTATTATTTCTTTAAACAATGTACGTAATTTAGTATCTTTTAATAACAGTATAAAGATATTAGGTAAATTTACTTTTTTATTGTTAATTATGGAAATAAAAGAACAGAACCCCATAAAAGCGTGGGCCGTTTCTTTATTTCTGGTTGATTCAACGGGGTTGTGGTCTTCGTTTCTCATACTCCCACTGGTTTGAATATTTTTGTAAACTTTAAAAGTGTTTCGTTTATTTTTCCTCCTGCTGAATCAGGGTGCCCACCACCATTACAAAGTTTTGATGCTAATTTGTTTAAATTTGTTTTTTCACCAGATTTTTTCCTAAAACTGACTGATTTTGACTTACAGTTAATGATAAACACGATATCAGCCTTGTGAATTTTCAATAACCCTGATGCCACTTCGTTAATATTATGGTCACACATACAAGAGATAATCTTTTTCTGGTTTCCATCAATATTTGTCGTTAGTGTGAACACGTCACATTCTTGTAAAAACGATTTTATTTTTCGATTTGCAAGAGTGATCATGTTTTTCTGAAATAATGTAAATTCTTTATATCCTTCTTTAAACTCTTCAACAAACTTCTGTACTCTATTACCTGTATAACTCCACAACACTTGATTAAGTCCGATACTTTCTTTTAAAGCTAACTTATAAGAATCATAATCGTTTACTAGTTCAATTAATTTAGCTTTTTGTTTGTTTAATTTGGAACTTATACTTTTGTCCTTACAAAGAAGGTGTTTTAATACTAACTTTGTAGTAGAAGGGTAGTTACTATCTAATATTAATTGTGGTTTTCCAAAGTTAACATAGCTGTCTTTACCATTATGGTGGTCAATAACAATAATATTTTTGTAATTAAGTATGTCACTGTGTTCACTTACATTTAAATCACAAATATATATGTTATCGTATTCGGAAATTTTATTATTGGTTAAAAAATTTAGAAAATCTTCTCTAAAGTTTTTGTGTGTAGTTGTCTTATAGGGGGATTCACCTAATAACCACCCCAACACCATTAAACTACCCACGCCGTCTAAATCCGAATCAGTAAATACGTAATTTTTACTGTTCATTGTTAATAATTAGTAAATTTTTCATTATTCTCAACTATTTGCTAAGGCTTCTATTGAATTCATCACGTCTTGAGTTGAATCGTTTATATCACCTTGTCCACCGTCTGTTATAGTTAGTGTTGGATAGTGTATACTTAGTTCGGTGACACCATAGTTAGGTCCAAATCGATTTTTCATAACACCGAGCCTGATTTGATCTAAACCCCTATCTTCTTCATTTTGATAAATAGAAAATATTACATCTGCAGTCATGGCGAGCCCCATACTTTCACCTATTGTGTCTAATCCCGGGTCTTGAGTATCGTATCCCGATCTATTTAACTGTGTGGCAGTAATAATAGGGCAGTTATGGGTATAAGATAACGCTCTGACTTGTTCAGTAGCATATTTTACCCTTTCATAGCTATTATTTCCAATTGGAGAGTGCATTAGGTTAACATAATCAAGAACAAATGCATCAATTTTAATTCCTTTCTGTTTCACCTTTTTCATAAATGCTCCCAACTGTGAAGCTGTAATGGTACTAGGTGGAAATTCTTTAATTAAAATTTTACCCTTAGGGTTTGTTGTAACTTGTTCTTTTATCTTTGATCTTAGTGTGGGTATCTCTAATTTTAAGTTGTTTATTTCAATTCCTGTTAAATTTCCAGCTAACCGTCTAGCATACATAAATTCACTCATTTCTAGTGATACTACTAACACCGTTTTTCCTTGTTTTGCTATGTTTACTGCTATGTTACCCAAAAAAACCGATTTACCGACATTAGTTTCACCGGCAAACACATATATTGCTCTACCATTTTCTAGGAATCCCCCATCTAACTTATCATCAACCCACCCCCACCCAGAAGATATCGTAGGTTCTTCTATTCGAAGGTTGTCAATTAACCTTTCGTGGTCTAAAAGTAGGTCTAAACCTAAATCTACTGATAAATTTATACCACAACACTGTTCAAATTTGTCAAATATAATGGTAGGCTCTACTTTACCTTTACTACAGTCTTCAGCTACTTCAAGCATTGTATGATACACGGCTTTTTCTTTTAGAAACCGTTCTGTATTATCATACAATTCATCTTCATTAAAGGTTTTATCTAATTTTTCAATTTTTAGTAGTGTTTCTTTTAAATTTATTTTTAGTTCTTGTGTATTACAATAAGAAGCAATTTCTGTAGCAGAAGGAATAGTTTGTCTCTTAATAAAAAACGCTTTTATTATATTAATGATACTTTTAAAATGTTTATTAGTAAAATATACTGGTTTAATGTGGTCTATTATTGATCCCAAATATCTAGAATCAGTAAAACTTTTATATAGTACTACATTCTCATAGTAATCTAAATCTAACGATTTGTCCGACATATAGTATAAGTATATGTTAAGTACTAGTTAATTCAAGAACGGTCGACCGTTTTGTTGTAAATCTTGAATGTTAATTTGATCCCAAATCCAATCATAAGTACGGGTAATACCGTCAACTAACGGGTATTTTGGAGACCATCCAAGTTTTTCTTGAATTAATTTGTTATCGCTATTTCTTCCTCTTACGCCTGTTGGTGCGTCTAATTTATAAACACGGTTTAATTTTTTCTTAGCAAGAGTTTCGGCTGTATCCACTAATTCATTAATGGTAACCATTTCATCTGATCCAATATTTACTGGTCCGGACCAATCTGATTGCATTAAACGCCTAACACCTTCAATACACCCATCAATATAAAGAAATGATCTTGTTTGTGACCCATCACCCCAAATTTCTATATCACTACCATCAGGGGTTTCGATCACTTTTCTACAAATAGCAGCTGGAGCTTTTTCTCTACCACCTTTCCATGTACCTTTAGGACCATAAATGTTATGGAATCTAGCAATACGAACAGGTATATTGTAATTTCGCTGATATGCTAGATATAGCCTTTCGGAAAATAACTTCTCCCAACCGTATTCACTATCAGGTGCAGCAGGATATGCTGAACTCTCTTCACAATTAGGATTATCAGGATCTAATTGATTATGTTCTGGATACATGCATGCAGAACTGCTATAAAAAATCTTAGTTGTAACCGGGTCATATGGCATAACACGAGAATCGTTATACCAAGGGGTTTTAACAAATTGGTTAAGTCTGTTAACTGTATCTAAGATATGTAAATTAATAGTTGCTGAATTTCTCATAACGTTTGCATCATGATCACCGGTGAAAATATATCCGGCTCCACCCATGTCAGCAGCTAACTGATATATTTCATCAAATTGTCCTTGATATTGTTTCGGTACCGAACCATAATAGCTCCCCGTTTTAATACATCTTTCAACTACATCTTTTTCTGTTAAATCTCCTGTAATAAATTCATCGGCTTCTGATCTTCCGTAATCTGGATATTTTAGATCCACACCACGTACCCAATAACCTTCTTTTTTAAGCCTACTTACAAGGTGGTTACCAATAAACCCCCCTGCACCACATACTAAAGCTGTCTTCATACAGCTATTATATTACTTAAAATTTAGATATCAACTAAAGAATGAGTGAAGAGTCAATAACTGCAAAAGGGTTACTATCTTCAAATTTTACTATTTCAATAACCCCGTATCCTGGATTATGTTTACTAGCATATCTTTCAAAGAACATTTGATATGCCCACCCATCAAGTAGTGGTTTACTGCCTTCAAATTGTACAGATGAAAACGTGTCTCCTTTTGTAAAAAGTGTACTGCCGTTTTTGGTTAAAAACAACTTACTATTTTCTTCATCCCACACCCAACATGCATGAGTTCCTTTAAATGCCGAAAATGTTTCATAAAATATTTCATGATTTTCTTCAGGTGGAATTGGTAATAAATCTAATTGTTCCATATATGCTGCTATATATGAACTATCTATTTCTTTGGTGTCTGTTGGGTCTAATACTTCTGTATAATTCGTAAGAACCCCATTGTGAGCAACATACCACCTACCATAATGAAATGGGTGCGAAGTCTTTTCACTATATTTTCTAACCGAGCCAGTGGGAGCCTGATCGTGTGCAAGATAATAATCCCAATCTTCTTGATAGAATAAGTCTGAATCTGGTAATTTGTTTTTAAAAACAAATATATCATGATTTTTTATACCACAAAAACTGAAAGCAAACCCACCTCGATCTTTATTGAGCTCATATAATTTAATAAACTCTTCTCGTGATGCTGAACCATAGATTGCACACATATGTTTATATTATATAGTATCGAATAAATATTTCAATATGAAAGACAAGGATACCCAATTTCTTTATGAATCTTATCAAAAAACAATAGAAGAAGGTCGTAAAAAACAATTTACAGATAGGGTAAGAAAAACCTTGGTAGATCCGGATACTGGTGAAGAAAGAAAAGAGTCTTACTATGAAATGATGATGAGGATTAAGGGTATCCGTGGTGGTGGTGGAGCAAGAAGCAGGGTTACTAGATTCCAAAAACCACTATCAAATACAAAAGTTAATTTAAAAGGGCGCAAATTTAAGGTTGCAGACAAGGCTTACGAAACACCATTAAAAGGTTTACAAAAAAATGTAGTAAGTTTTGTAGAAATTAGGCCCTCTACAGCAAAAGAAATTTTAGAGTTTTTATCAAAAATAGAAGACAAAAAAGAAGCAGAGAAAGTTCTAAAAGCAATGATCTTAGACGGATTTTTAGATGAAGTTTTTAAAGATGAAGAAGCTCCAGAACCTGAAGTAGATCCTGATAAATTAGGTGAAATAGAGGCATTTCATGATCCTTCTGGACCCGAGGCCGACGATGATTTAGAAGATTATTGATTTATTAAAGGGTTGGGGGCTTCTTTGTGTTCTTTAGCATCTGGCATATCGTTAAATCGCCCTTCATACTGAAAATTACATTCTAAATCAACAGTACTTGCGAATAATGTACCCGGATTTATAGTGGGCCACGTGTCATAAACAAATTCAAAATTTTCATTTACAAAATCTAAGAGCCAAGGTTTAAATCTATGCATATGCTCACTATCATGTAATATTACACATGCACATCTACCCGCTGATTCTTTAACCCAATTAGCTCTATTATCATAATTACTGGTATCAACAAAAATTAAATCATAAAAACTTTCTATTTTTTTGTAGTATGATGTACCCTTAACAAAAAGCCCCTGTTCTTCTAAAGTAATTTTGTAATTTTCATTTTCATATTTTTTCTTCATATTGTCATACCAACATGCTGGTGGTGTATTAAGATATTCAACACCCCAAACTTTTGCTTTACCGTCTTTTGTTATTTTACTAAAATAACTACTACTACCATCACCGGTTCCACATTCTAAAATATTAAGTTTTTTGTTGTTTTTATTTTTATATAAAAATTCTACAATATATTCTAAAAAGGGCTTATGAGAAAAAAATGCAGTATTGTTTGCATAACCGGTTTTTGATAATTTTTCCTTATTAAAAACGTGCATTAAGGGCCCCTAGTGCCTTCTAGACTTAAAAACAATTCTTCTGGGAAAGGGGCACATTTGTTTTTTTTCCAAAATTTTGTTAAATTTTGTTTGTATGGTTGTGGGTCAATATAACCTGCATCTGCAAACCCTTTAATTCTTAAACTACTGCTTGGGGTTGTTGCATCAGCAATTTCGTCACCACTATAACAAGTGTATGTATATTTGTAATCAACTTTACTTGATGCTCCATATTCTACAATTGCTTTTTTGTTCATTGCTAAAAGAGGGCACATAAGTTTGATTTGTTCTTTTCTATTCAAATCGATTAATGCTTGAAATTGCTCCCTAAATTGTTCACTACCATCCCAATAACCAGCAAGACTATCTACTTGAGTCGCCCCGTGATATACAGTATCAGCACCAATTGATTCAGCATGTGCACATGCAATAGATAAAAATATTTGATTTCTAAAAGGAACATAACTTACTGGTTGTGCTTCACCTATCATATCTTTTACGTTCGGGTTATCTATTTTTTCATTAGTTAGCGAACTGGTTGTTATTAATTTTTTCAAAAAAGTAACATCTATAATTTTATGGTATATTTGTGTGTCTTCAAAATTGTGACTAAAACTTATAAGTTTAGCATGTTCAATTTGAATTTTAGCGCATTCTATTTCACGTTTATGACGTTGGCCATAATCGAAAGTAATGCAATGTAATTCCCCTGAATTAAATTGAACCATTCTTAGCATTGCAGCACTATCCATACCACCACTAAAAATCATTACACTTTTATTTTTGTTAGACATAATCTATATNATATAANATTTACCAGTGTTTACCATAGTAAAANTCTTCAATTATGAGATAATCCATTTGTGTTGATTCNAATACTTTAACAGCATCAGAAATTGTATTTAGAATAGGTTTACCTGCAATGTTAAATGATGTATTTAGTAACACNCCATGACCGGCGTGTTCATTAAAGTGTGTTAACAAATCATATAGCCATTCATTTTGTTCTCTTGTTACTGTTTGTACTCTAGCAGTATTATCTATATGTGTGATGGAAGATAATTTTTTTCTCCACTCTTTTTTTACTTTGGGACAATAAAGCATATGTTTAGATTCTTCTTCCCATTCAAAATATTTGGATACATCTTCTAATCTTACAACAGGTGCAAACGGTCTATACCATTCTCTATTTTTCACCTTAAAATTCAAAATATCTTTCATTTCAGGGAATGCCGGATTACAAAAAATAGATCTGTTACCCAATGCTCTTGGCCCGTGTTCACATCTTCCTCTTGCACAACCAAAAATTTTTCCGGCTGCTAATTCAGATGCTATAAGACCAAGATCAACAGGTTTTGCAACGTTGCTTTCTATCCAAGCTGGATAAGCATTAATATCTAATAATTCAATACCCCCGTAAGTTATATCTATAGGGGTAGCTGGCTTATTAAACCCAGCTAACAACCCTAAAGCAAGACCACAATCATTAGTATTAGGAGCTACAAAACTCGGTCTTTCAGGAAACATTTCTTTTATTTTTGTAGCAAGTAAAATATTAAGTCCACACCCACCCGTTATAATAATAGGTAAATCTTTATATTTTTCCATATAGGGCATAGCTACTTCAAAGAAACACTCCTCAAAAGCTTGTTGTGAAGTTGCTGCTACATCCCAACTAAGTTCCTTTTCTAAACGTTTATTATCATCAAAAACTAAATTGCAGTTCTTTCCAATTATATCGGTTAATTTTCTAACATAATCTTCACCGTCTGGTTTTGCATAATAAAATTCTTTAAAATAAGGCAGCCAGTCTTTTCTTACTTTACCATAACTACAAAGACCCATAATTTTACCACTATAAACTAAATTGCCGTCTGATATCCATTCTTGTTTGATATCCGGACAAAAATGAGCGAAACACATATATGGGAAACCGAAATCGTGATCATAGTTATGACGATCTGCAGGGTTGGTTTTATCTAAATAGCTTACACCATCTTTTCTATCAGCTGTAAAAATATTAAAAAAGCCATCATTACCACCACCATCAAAACTAAAAATTATTGCTTTCGAAAAATTGGATTGATAAAATGTCCCACTAGCATGTGCATGGTGATGCCAACCTTCTAAAACATTTTTAGCAGGGATAAAATCCTTGTAGCTGTAGGTGACGTCATTATGTACACACTCTGTATTAATGTGTAATAAATTATCAAAAGGTGGTTCATATCCTAATTCTTTTTCAATATATTGCAACATTGCATAAACAGCTTCTTCTCTATTTGCTAGAGGTTTATATTGAGCTAACCCAATATTTTTTATGTTAAAGAATCGTTCAAATTCTATAACGTAATATTCGCCGTTATCTTCAAGTGCAATTGCTCCGTTATGCGAACCATAAATCGCAATATTAGCCATAATGTTCTTATTTACCGTACTTGTAGGCGGTTTTCAACTTTTTATCCAACTCGGGAATAATGAATTTTTCCCAAAACTCTTTATCTTTTTTCCAGTTTTTATAGTAACCGATCTTGTCTCCCGCTTTGAATTTACCGTCCTTACTCTCCATGCGTATTTGAAAGGTACTACCTGTCTGCGTTAGTATCCCATGATTAACAGCCATGTCTCGTAACCCGCTATACCTATCTAAGCCAGTTTTAAAATTCAAATAAATTTCAGCCTGTAAAAAAGGCGGCATAAATCGATTTTTTGTGGTTAAACATCTTAATGTAACACCTGAGTAGTTGCGAGCTTCTGATAAAATTTCATCATCTTCATTAGATACATCTTGTCTTTCTTTTTTATTAGCCAATTGTACTAGTACGCTAGCCATATACTGTGGACCGCTTCCACCGGAAGATGTTTTAACTAGGGTAGGGTGTAATGCACCCGGGTTCTCATATGTGTGGTTACTAAACAAAATTGTTGTACCAGATAGACCGGCTTTATATGTAAGTATTCTCATCATTGATTTGAGTTGTTTAGCTCTTAATCCCATATCCATGGCACTTTTATCTTTTGCTGCATCTTCTACTTCTTTTTGTGATGCTAAATTACCTAAAGAGTCAATACTAATAATAAATTTTCCTTGTAACCCTTTCTCAATAATGCTGTTTAGTAAAGCTACAACTTGATTTCGGCATTGTTCAACAGTATATACGGGAACGTATTTTGTTTTAGTTGCATCTAACCCAACCCCTTCTGTATTTTCTTTATCTACAGCGAATTCGGTATCAAATATAACAGGATGTAAACCTAGTTTTTGAGCATTACCTAAAATCTTATTAATAATGTATGTTTTGCCAGATTGTGAAGGTCCTGAAAACCCAACCAATCTTCCTTTCGGTACCCCCCCTTCACGACACGAACCACCCATGATTGCATTCAACGCATAACAACCGGTATCATACCAGGTATCCACATTTGATAATGCATTTTCACTTAAGTATGTTGCTTCGGGGTTTAATTTATCTAAACTTGCAAATACTTCTTGTATACTGTCTTTAGCCATATAGTTATTATAAAGTGTAAACGTTAATTATCAAGAAAAAAAAGCGCCCTTAAGGGCGCTCACCAATATTTTGATTAATCATCAAACAATTTTACTACCTCAGGTTCGTCGGGTGTATCTATGTCCACCTGAGCGTCGGGTGCAGCAAAGGTTTCTATAATTGTATCATATTGGATTTTTAACTTTCCGTCCAAATGATCAGCGCAGTCACTATCCACTATAGTGGCTTTATTGAACGTCCAAGTTGTGCCGGATTTTCTACCCTCGACGGTTAGAAATTCTCTAAAAAACATGGGTACCGTTTGCACTTGAAGTTGGCCTTGATCATTAGGCTGCACAAAAATAGTACAAGGGTTTTTAACTTTTAAAGCCACATCTGTATCTTCCACTACTTCACCAATAATGGTACGCCCGACTGAATCTACAAAAATCTTAAGGTTCATAACAATATTTTATTTCAATCTAAATTAAATCAACTAATAATTATTCTGCTAAAAGACTAAATAAATCACATTGAACTGCTTGATTTGGTAGATAACACTTCCAGTTAACTGCATTGTAAAACCGTTCAAGAGGAGCAAAAATTAATTTTTCATATATTTTGTCATAGTCTGGTTTGAAAAATGCATTAAGTTCTTTTGGCCACTCGTACTTATACGCAATTGAATCGATGTTATATTTATTTGGTTTTTTAATGTAAAAATATCTTACCTTGTCTCCAGATCCTATAGTTTCATATTTTTTATCCAATTTATGCAATTTTAACATTTTATTATAAAAATATGCTGCTTTACAATGTATTGGCATACCTTTAACTGTTTTCATTCCATTACATTGTCCTGCGTATTTTTCATATCCTTTAATACCCATAACTGTTGCTATTTCTGTAATAGGTAATGATTTAAATTTTTCATATACTTCAGCCATAGCTTCATTTGTTTTTTGATAATCTTGCGTTTTAAGCATTATTTGTATAACATTTTTCATGTATGGTTTTAATGAATTAGGTAATGTGGTCCTTACAACTTCTACCCCTGTATATTTTGTTTTGTTTACTTTTGCACCTTCATCATCCAAAATATTCATCACATATCTTTTTTTCTGCAAAAACACACCCACTTCTCCAATACATTCCCGTTTAAACAAAAATCTACAATCTTTACTATTAAATGTTTTCTTACCCCACGTCATGATTTCATCATTTAAATACTTTACTAACTCAATTTCCATTTTATAAATGTCATCATGAACTTCTCCTTTTTCGTTTTTAAAGTTTAAACCTAAATGTTTAATCAAAAGTTCAATTGATGCATACGATGAATCTGTATCATTATAGATAATTGGATCATTTGCTTTCAACTCTTTGTCACTCAACCCGGTTTTGTTTTTAATATAGTTTCTGATAATTATATTACTTTGTTTGATTACTGCTTGCCCTGTTAGTGTTACTGATGATGCAATATCATCATCACCAACTGGTGCGTTTTTATTCCCAAAGTAACCGTATATTGAGTTAATTAAAATTTTAATTGTAAGTTGTTTTGTACCTAAACGCTGTACATTCACCCCGGTTTCATGATAATTCGGGTCTCTTTTTTTCATTACTGCATGTTTCTTTTTTAGTTCAACATATTCATCTTTTATTACTAATCGTTTACTATAGTAGTAATCTAAAATTTCTGGAATAATACCTTTTTCTTGTTGATGAAATACAATATTTGCTTTTGATATTGTTAACTTATAATCTTTTACCATTTTTATGAATTTAGGTATTGTAAATTCCTTTACTTTACCGTTTACCATTTCCATCACCACTTGGTCGTCTGTTTTTTCTAAAATTTTTCCAATTTTAGTTTCTGGTGATAGATTTAAAGATATCATCACATTTGGATATAGACTGTTTGCATCGAAAGATAAAATATAGTTTTGAAACCCTTGTTGTGGTTCACTAACATATGCACCGGGATTTTTACCAGTATCCTCACCTCTTATAAATGTAGGTATGATTTGTTGTTTATGTCTTGCTCGTATACAAAATCCTCCGTTAATTACAGATAATGCTCCCATTGCTGCATCAAATGTAACACATCCAACGTATGCTAACATTCGTATTAATCCTAAATATTGAAGCTTTTCTTCTAATCTTACAAGTATGTTTACGTCTTGAATATTATAATCAATAAATTTGTTCCAATCCTTATCAGATAGAGTTGCAAGATCCATTCCTTCAAAATCTACTTTTCTTTCACCTAATTCTAGTTCACCAATTGCATCTAATTTATACGATTGCCGCAAAGGTGCAAATTTTTTATAGATGTCTAAATAATCCAACACTGCTATTCCTTCAATATACCATCTAATTTGTTGTCTACCAAAAATACCTTGAATATTTCTATAATAAACATTTTTTACGGGTGAAAGTCTTTTCATCTGCTCTTCTCCCATAATATGTTCACACCGTTTTACAATATACGGTATATCAAAAAATTCAGAGTTCCAACCACTTAAGATATCAGGATAATCTTTTTCCATATAATCTAAAAACTTAGTAAACAAAACTCTTTCAGTTTCACAATATTCATATTTTACATTCTTTTTACCTTTTCCCGTATATTCTTTTGTACCCCAAGTATAAAATTTATTTTCTAAATTATCATAAACAGTTATTACGTTTATTGGATGATTTGCAGTTTCAACATTCGGAAACCCATCAGGTGAATATGTCTCAATATCCAACAAAAGCATTTTAATTGGGTATTTTGTAAATTCGTCCGTTTCGTTTATTTCCCAGAAATTATCTAACAAGAATTGTTGTTTAATTGGTAAATTTTCAAATAACCTTTTTACTTGATTGTTTCTAATAAATTGTCTTCTTTCTGATTCTCTTTTAAATATAACTTTCCTTAGAGGTGTTTTGAATATAGAAGTTGCATTTGAATGTCGTTTGTCTTTTGGTTCAATATAAAGGTAAGGGTTGTAGCTTTTTACCACTTCAATTCTTTTTCCATCTTTATCCCAAGTAAACAGCCTCATTTGCTCTCGAGAAGGTTCATAAACTACATTCCTGTACATGTGAATTAATTATAGTTTACTCTGCAAATGTTTCAAGTAAATAATATTATGAATGAGGGTTTATTAGAAGGATTAAAAGAAATACCTAAAATTATGAATTTTACTTGGAAAGATAAAGATATTAGGAACAGTAAACACCCTGTTATACAAAACGGTTTGAAGAGAATGATTGATCTAAACCCGGATTGGGACGTTGTAATTAGCGATGATGGTGATGTAGAAAAATATCTAAAAGAAAACTTGTCTAAAAAAGACTATACCAACATTAAAGATACACACGTTGTTGAAAAAACAGATTTATGGAGACTTATAAAGCTATACAATGAAGGGGGGGCATATCACGATTTGGATAGATATTGTAATATTTCCATGAATAAAATTATTACAAAAAATATAAAATTTGTTCTACCAACACATGAAGATTTTGGTTTTACTCACTGCTTTATGGCCACAGCACCCGAAAATCCTATATTTTTAAAAGCCATTAAAGATAATATCAAAAAAAGAAAAGATTTAGTAAGCAAAAAAATGGAAAATAAGATATTAATATTGGGTGCAATTACTTGGTGTGAAACCATTTTTAATACTCTTTTTGATTATACTGATTATTCATATTATAAAGAATTTAGGGATTGGAAGATGATGGAGGATGATGTCAGACAACCTCTGCGTACATGTAAATACACAACAACTTATAAAGAAATACCGTGGAGCTTTACCATGACATTTTGCCTTAGTGCTGATAAAGGGTTACAACCCCCGGGTGCTTTTGAAATAAATGAAAAAATTGCAAAGCAAGAAAATAGTGAATTTCTAACTTACGATCAACATGAATTGTTTTATGAATATAGACGTGACTTTTATAAAACCTTTAAGATTAAGCACTGGTCAGCGTAAAGCCTTTATTTTCTTTCACTGTGTTAAGATATTTGCGTTTCGGTGAACCATATGGAAATTTGTATGATTCATAGAATTTCCCTATGTTTTCTGGTTTTTCTAAAAATCTAGATTCAGCAAAGTTTCTAGCCTTTACAGATTCTTGAATAAATCTTCTTTCATCTTTCAAAACGGTGTTAATTTGGTCAATCATTTCATCACCCGTTTTAAATTTAATGGGTGCATTTTCATACGTACAAATATCTTGACAAGCAATTGGTAGACCGTAACAACTTGATTCTAAATATTTTAGATCGCTTTTAGATTTGTTAAAATTATTATCAATTAACGGGGCTATCATCATATTACCATTCAAAGTATAAACTTTTTCTGGGTAATCGAATAATTCACACCATGGGTGGTATTCTATTTTCCCTTTTTGTGCTAAATCTACTAAATCACGCGGTATAGCTCCTAAAAATACCCATTGATAGTCTTTTATTGTCTTTCTAATAACGTCATTAACATGGTGGAAGTCGTCTTTACCCTTTACTCTGTTATCTACATCAACATGTGCACCCGATCCAGACCAAATAACCCTGGGTTTGCGTTTGCTACGTTCATAATCCCTCTCGATTTTATCTCTGTTATAAAAATTACCCATCCAAAATTTAGGAACACAGTTTGGTATAACTGTTATCTTAGCATTATCCAATTTGGATGAATAATAGTCTTTCATAAACTTACATGTTACGGTCATTTCATCGCAAAGTTCCATAATTTCTTGAATACCTTCACGAATTTCATCATCTGTAAATGCAAATTTATATTTGTTATAATCGGGTATATCTTCTCTAAATGCTAAATCGTCGATTTCATAAATTAATCTAAAGCCTACTTGAGATGAAATTTCTTTTAGGTACTTTACAAATTTTCTCTGGTCGGGTGAAGCTTGTCGTTGAACTTTGATTGCTTCTGCATTTCTGTAATGTTGTGGGTCGACTGTCATACAAGTGGACGTGTGTACCATACATTTACCGCTTGCATTTAGTAAGTATTCAGGCCATATAATTCTCCAAAAACCACAACCACCGTAATCGGCAACATAATTCATAAAACGAGAGATGGGTGGTGGTTGCCCATCTTGTTGCGGCATGGGGTTCAGTTGTTTATTTTGTAACGCAAAATTAGATTCATATGGGTTAGATCTCCCAAAAGGTTGCCCAGCCGGTATAAATGGTGATTGAAACATGTTTGATTTATTTACTTACCGGCTAGTCTTTATCAATTTCTGCGTACTTAACTCTCCGAGTGATACCGTTACTTTTTTCCAGATATACTACTTCACCTGTAGCAGCTTTAACGCTTTCTTTCCTGTGACTAATAACATATACACATTCTTTGTATTTTTCTACTCTTTCTCTTAAAATAGACGTTACTAAATCTACTCCCCTTTCATCTAGACTACTATCAAATAGTTCGTCATATATACTAAAGTTAAAAGTTACATCCCCTTGAAGTCTTCTAATATCCATGAAAGCAAACAAGCATGCTAAATCAATATTTTTTCTTTCTGCACCCGAAAAATTAAAATAAGAACAAAGTTTATTTTTTTCGTTTATAATTTGTTCTTCAAAATACTCATTAAAAATACAAACACAATTACTATCCATCTTTTTTAAGTAATAGGCAAGCTTTTGATTAAAGACTTGCAAGATCTGTTTTACAATATACGATTTGACACCTTCCTCTGATACAATATATTTTACAACATCAAGCATATTAATTTTCTTCTTAACCGTTTCAAGTTTTGATTTTATTTCTGTAACTTTGTTATTGTAATCATTAATTATGTTATCTAAATTTGTATCTTCTGAATTTAATTCTTTTATATCCACCTTTAATTGGCCTTGCCAATCGAGAAGCTGCTTTGCTTTTTGTTTTAGAAGTTTTTGATTAGTCAATTCATCATTACTTTGTTTGATTTTTTTACGAATTTTGTTAATGCCCTTGTTTAGTTTATTTTCGTTAGAAGCCACCAAGTTATAGTCTTTAGTAATAGTGTTAATTTCGGATTCAATATCGTTTATATCTTTATTAGTTATTTTTATTTCCTTTTCTATATGATCTTTATCATTATTATCGAGTTGACGTAAACAAGTGGGGCATATTTCTTCGTTTGTACCTATTTTTATTAAATTTGATTTTAATTGGTTGTGTGAAGCTTTTAGTTCACTTAGTTTATCTCTTTTTACGGTTTTTATTTTATCTAAATCTTTTAATTTATCTTCAAACTTGCAAATAAGTTTTTCGTTTTCTTCAATTATTGTATCTCGTATGTTTATTAATTTATTTTTTATTTCTAAAAGTTCTTGTTCATTGTTTTTTTGGCGATTTTTGTATTTTTCTTTTTTATTTCTACGGTCTTTTACTGTTTGTATTTTTTGATCTTTAAAATTATCTAAAGACGTAANATTTTCGCTGTACCTAGTTGATTCTATATCAAAATCTTTTTTAGTTTCATTATAATCGTTTCTTAAATGTGAAATCATGTCACCGAAAATTTGTAAATTAAAAATACCTTCTATAAACTTCCGTTTTTCTACCTTTTTCTTAGCCATAAAAGGTATGGTGTTGTTTACAGTCATAATAACACAATTTTGGAAGACATCTTCACCACAATTAATTACCTCTTGAATAAATTCATTTGTGTTAATAATTGAATCTCTTGTAATATCTTGTTCGTTTTTGTAAATATAACACTTAGATGGAGAAAGGGTTCTGTTAATAGAATATAAATTGATTTCCTGTGGGGTAACAACTTTAAAATTTAAAAGTACCGAACACGTACTGTTAGTAAGATTATTAGGTATGAGTTCTTTCTTTAAATCTCTTAAAGTGGAACCAAATATAACAAAATTAATTGCATCAGCTATAGTACTTTTACCTACACCGTTTCTTCTGTCTTCTTTATCTTTATTAGAACCTGTAATAATATTAAACCCACAATTGAATTCTACTTTTACCGGGTCATGACCTACTGAAAGAAAATTTTGAATAGTAACATCTTCGAAGAAGATTTGCTTCATAAAATATAATTATATCTTTATCCTATGAGGATCTACTTTTATTTTTTAATTTTTGTATCACATCTTTTCTAGAAAAAACATCAATTAAATCTTTTATTTCACATTTATTTTTCATATAAAAAAGTTTCATACCTCTGAGTACTCTCTCTTCTAGTTCGTCTTCATATCTTTCCATATGATCATTAAATATTAGTTTATCTTCTACAGATGTTACATGTGGGAACCAAAGAAACGGTGTGGATAGGTTTTTTTGTGATATTCTATATAGTAAATCTGACCATTCCATTGCAGCCCTGTACCTTTCGTCAAAAAATCCCACTTTCTTAAAAATATCCTTATGTAAATAAACTAAATTACCGGCGGTTCCAAAATTTAATGTTAGCGGCGGTGTATTATCCCCTAAATCTACTGTTAGCCGTGTATTTTGATTTGTACCTCTTGGATCATCTTCATTTTTACAAAAATACAAAGCACTTAACTTTGTTTTATTGGCAACGTCTATGTAATCTTGAAAAACACTGTCATCAATTATTTCTATGGTATCATTTACTATAAAAACGTGTTCAATAGTTTGATCTTTTAGTAGTTCCCTAATTCCCATATTGTAACAAGCACTTGGGTACTTGGTATACACGGGACAGATGTATTTTTTTACAGGGCTGTTAAATTTAATTTTTTTACCATCGTTTACAACAACAGTTTTGTCTAAAAACGTGGTGAGCCCCCTTAAACACCGTTTTAATTGGGTACCACCTAACGTTAAAACAACTATTCCGATTCCTTGCATTGTTTATATAAATCTACTGTATACTCTATTACTTCTTTCTTGTTATTAATGTCTAACATGTTTACAAAATTGGTAATTGCTGTTTGATAGTCTACACCCGAGTATTCATACTCTAATTCACCTTCTACAGAAAACTTATTGTAATTTATTTCGTAATCAACGGTAATTGTAAAGGGTCTTAAGTTGTTTAAACATATCATTATTATATCTAAATCGTCTGCTTGTATGTTTTTATCAATAACCAGCTTTATTATATTACTCTTTATTAATTTTCTTAATTCAGGGGTTATACCATCGAAGGAAATAAGCTCACTTAGTAATATTTTTTTGTGTTTTGGTGAAACCGCGTTTTTATAGAAAACGGGTTCTTGTATTTTATCAAAATCCAAAATATAAAACCCCTTTTCGCTTTCTGCATCTCCAAAATCCATTTGGAATGGGTTACCTAGGTAAAGAATTTTTCCATTTTTAAATTTACGTTCATCTTTTAAGTGAAAGTGTCCTGTAATTATCATTTTTGATTTTTTTAATAACTCATCGGGATTATCTCCATTGTCACATACTTTAAAATTGTTCATTTTAAAATTTTCCAGTTCAAAATGACCAAATATAAGATCACATTTTGGTATTTTTTTAATTTGTTCACCCCAGGGTACAAAAGATATTGTTTTATTGTAGATTTCTTCTGTATGTAGCTTGTCGATAACGGTAATATTGCTCCAGCCATTGAATAATGACAGCGAATTAACGCAACTGGTATCTTTATAATAGCAATCATGGTTACCAGTAAGCATTACAATATTATATCCTTTTAAAATATCAAAAAATTGTTTTGCAACCTGTAGACTATTAACAGCTATTTCATCTCTGTAGTGAAATACGTCACCACAAATTATAATATCTTTTATTTTTAATTTTTTTAAATTTATATCTAACCATTTACCCCAATCAAGCAAAATTTTATGCCAATTACTCTTGTTTTGGTGAATCCCTAAATGTATGTCTGATATACAGCAAATTTTTGATTGTTTGAAATTTACAGTTACCACTTTAAATATAATATAATAATTACAAATGAGTACAACTCTAGTTACAGCAATTTATTATGGAGAGAGAGAAGGTGAGTTCGGTGGCCGGTGTTGGCAAGAGCAATACTATTTTTCTTCTTTTCAAAACATTTATAATTTTAATTTACCCACGGTGGTTTTTTGTGATAAGCGTGGTTATGAGAAAATTAAAAAATATTTTAACTATTTAGATTATATTGGTGTTCCAAATAAGTGGACAATAATACTAAGCGAGTTAGGAGACTTTAAATTTAAAGATATTATAGGCTCACATAGAAGTAAAGTTATTAAGTGGGAAAAGAAACAAACAAAAATAAGAAAAAAAGAAAATCCAGACGAACCCGGGTTTTTTCATGCTCGTTGTGAGATACTTTGTCATAGGAAACTTTATTTTGTTAAAGAGGTAGCAGAAAAGAACCCCTATAATACGGATAATTTTGTATGGGTTGATTCCGGGATTACTCACTGGGGTTTAAACCCTCGTAGTTTGGGGGGTGTAGAAATTAATAACTTTTTCAACAAAAAACATTATTACCCGTACAATAAAAACAACATGTTTACACCTGAAGTGGGTAAAGGTATAGACAATTTGATTACTAAGCACAAATTTGTTGAAACAAAACATGGTAATCTTTGGTATAATTTACACCATGTTAAACTTTTATCAAAACTATTAGAATCGGACTACGGTTTTAATGAATCAAACAGCCATTTAGTCAAACAACTAGTTGGTGGTGTAATAGGGCTTCATCCTAGTGAGTTTAAACCACTATTTGAGTTCTACGAAAAAGCTTTATTACTTTTAACTAGCACTGAGCCACCCAACACGGACTTTTTTACAGAAGAAATTATTTTATCAGCTTATTATAAAATAAGAAATCAGTTTACATTTGATTTTGAGGAATGGAATCATGATGTAAAGGGGGATCCTAGTTTTGTTGATTTTGGTGAAGAAGATCGATCACATATAAAGTGTTTTTACAAAGTATGGGACGAGTATAAAGAATATGCTTAATTGCGATCAATCATAAGCAGTGTCATCTTCACTTACGGGTTTAACATAAACCGTTTGTTGAGCATTTTGACCGTAGTTTAATGACTCTTCATAAATTCTTTCTTTATATTGAGTAAGAGCTTCATGGTGCCGTTTTTCTTTTTTAATTCGATTGATAAATGCATGAAACGCGATTGTGGTAAAATATGAAAAAGGATTGTATTTATTACCATTTGAATCTGTTGCTTCTAAATTGAATTTTTTATTGAAAAGAGCTGTAAACATTTTTACAACTGCATCACCGATCATTTCATCTTTATAACTATAGTTTATAAAATTGGGTGCATAACTTAAACCATGAGCAATTTTTGTTATCATTTCACCTAGGTCATTTTCACATACATCGGTTTTATAATATGTTGCAATTGCTGCTTTAAAATCTTTTGAATTAACATAATGTTCTTTACTTTTAGGTTTAATCTTAACACCGTTTTTGGGTTTTTTTGCTTGCATAGCTAACTTTAATTATAATACTATTATATATAAGTTCAACCCCATCTTTCGTATAAGTTTTTTATTTTTACACATATATTTTCCTCGGTATATAATTGTATTCTTTTATCGGAATGAACTTCACCGTATCGTAACTGGTCTGCAATATCAATTATAGTTAATTTATTTTTACTCTCATGCAAACGAAGTCCACGACCGATTGACTGCAAGATTTTAATTTTTGCCTTACCACCCCCAGCAAAAACAATGTAATGCAAATTATTGATGCTAATGCCAGTACTGAAAATCCTGCTAATTGCAATACAAATAATATTATCATCCCTTTCAATAAGTTTTTTAACTTTATCACGTTCTTCAACATCTACTTCTCCTCTTATAAAATATATTTTTTTTCCTTTGTCATTATTACTTAATTCTTCATAAAGTGCTTCTCCATGTTTTATAAAATCTACTAAAATTAAAGAATTGTTTTGTACACCCGTTGTAAGTTTTTTTATTACCTTATTTCGAAATGTATTTTGAAAAAGAAATTCGAATTCTTGTCTGTATCTTTCACCTGGGTCTGATATATCGATAGTATACTTGGGTCGTTGCTTGTAATGTAATCTCACCACTTGCGCAACAGCATTAGCAACAAAATTTTCAATACGAAGTTCATAACTCTTTTTTTGATATATAACCGGACCAATTTTACCAATTATATTCCACTGATCTGAATTATTATCAGGTAACGTTCCTGTAAACCCAAACTTATTTTCTGTTCTTATGCTTTTTACAATTTTGTTTACCTTATTTGATCTTCTTACTTTATGACACTCATCAATTATTAGTACATCTACATGTTCTACCCAGTCTAAATTTGTTTTTTCACTTTGTAAAATACCTAAATTAGCAATAATAACATTATTTGTTAGATCGACGGGNGAGTTACCAGTCCATTTACCAATCGAAAACGAAACATTATATTTTACAAAATCATCAAACGTTTGATTTACTAATCCTAAATCAGGAACTATAATTAAAACTTTCCATGTGTCTTTATGTGTTTTTTGGTATATTCTTTCTAACATACTAGCCATGGCTAATGTTTTACCACCAGCAGTTGCTAGCATAACAACACCCCTTCCTTTATCTAAGCACTCATCTACAATTTCTTTTTGGTACTCTCTTAATTGTAAGGAAAGTTTACCGTTATTACCATGAAGCATTTGAGGTTTAATAGCTTCTATAATATTTTTTTCTAGATGTATTTTCTTTCCGGGAAACTCCCTCTTTATAAATTGAATTATATTAGCTGTTAGCCCTACTTCGTATTTTCCTGCGGGTGTAATAACGTACGTTCTTGCAGGCATATATCTACCATACCTTCTGGCAAATCTAGCACCTTCATTTTCAAAAGAAAAATGTTCTCTTATTATGTTAAGGTTATCTGTTTTTAGAGTAGCTTGGCGTTTTCTCTTATTGTAGTCAAATACCACCATTATAATGATTGTAAAAGATTTACCGTGTTTTTCAAGACAAATATTTAAAAAAATACCCCCGCCTACGAATAGACGGGGTGTTTTAGAATTGTTAGAAGATTATAATTATTTAACTTCCCAACTCAATCCATTTGTCCATTTAAGAACGTGATTAAGTATCCACGCATAAACCCAGCCACCTAACCACCCAGCAATACCAAATCCGACAATACTCGGTATAGTACTTGTAACAGTCTCTCCTATTGTATGTACGGCTCCATCGACGTCACCTAATGTACCAGCAGCAAGCAATGCTAACACTGGTAAAACAATGACCTTTACAGCTCCGGTGAATGCGCCCAGCAAACCGACTACATTTGCTACGGACAGCACTCCAACTTTAGTTAATTTTTTCATTACCGTTTATTTAAGCGAAANCCTCCATATTTNCCCAAAATTTATACTAATAATAAGGCTTAGGGTTACTCCCNAAATTTATTATAATAATAGAGTTCCTGGAGACTCCCAATAATTATTCAGGTAACTCTTCTTTAGATAAATTACCACCAAATGGTTCATATTCTGGTGTGGTAATATCAATATTGTCTTTTGCNAACATATTTTTAAAGTAATCAATGTATANTCTATCAAATTTACCCCATCTTACAAGTTCTACATATTGAAGTAACGGTGAATCTGTCTGACCCTCTTCTCTAGTTAATAATGTACCGCCTTTACCTTGTCTACAAGCAACGTAATTCCATTTTTTTGAATATTCCCTTAAATCTTCGTCTGTTTCTAATACCCACCCAGAAAAATCACCCTTTTTACTCTTTAATAGTTCAATAAATCTATCTTTATTCCATATTGCTGCTTGTAAAGAGTTTCTGTATTCGTTATTTTTTGATATTGCTCCAAAATTTGTACTATTAATAGGGCCTTCGGACACTCCCAATAACGGTAAGTCGGGTTCTGGCATCGATATACAACGTAATTTTGTTATATCGTTCCTTTCCATGTAGTTTAATGCATGATAAAAGTTATTTGATTCAACAGGATTAACTATTATTTGGTCTTCCACCATGAATAACACATATTTTGTTGAAATTTTCTTTAACCCTTCTAAAACCATGGGTTTAAAATGGGTGGCATTTTCATCCCATTGAACTTTTGTAACGACACAGGTAACGTTTTTGCTTTTAAAGTTTTGGTTATTACTTATTGTAAAAACATCATACGGGCATTTCCAATTCTTTTTGTGGTAAAAGTCCCATATCTTGAGAATAGGTTGATAAGCGTCAGAACTTAATACTAAAATAGAACAATCAAAGTTGGGTTTCATATATGCGTAGTTCATCTAGGCTCCCTACAACGTGTTGTTTTTCATGTTGTTTAAATTTATAGTCATATATTACATGTTGTCTATCTAACAAATCATTATACGTTAATGATACGTATATTTCATCTTCATCGTCACTATTCGGACATGTATACCCTTTTTTTCTTGCATTGATGAAAGAGGTAAAAAATAAATCGGCTGATTTCCAATAATGTGTACCGATGAGACCGTTGTTTGATATAACTTGTTTTTCTGTAAAGTTGGTTGCTATAGATTGTTGGGTGGTGGCGACGAAACTATAATGTGGATCACATGTGTTGATTGTTATAACTGCTCCATCTGGGTCTTTTTCTTTCAAAAATTTTAAAAATCTTTTGGGTTCCCAATCTAATATTTGGTCTACGTTTGTCTGCAGTAGTGGTTTTGTGTCGTTTACAAACCCTTTTATTTTATATAGTGTTTCTGCAGGGCCACTTGTTACTTCATCTATAAATTGTATTTTAGCATTAGGGCAAAAACTAATTATATGATTATAAGCATTGTATTTTTCTTCATGTTCCTTTAATACAATAAAATAATACGTTCCTGGTAACCCGATGCTTTCGTAAGCTCTTTGAACCATTGATTTACCTTGTATATCTATAAAAGGCTTGGGGGTATCAATTCCTACTTCTTTAAAAGCTGTGCTTTTACCAGCCATCGGTATAACGATATTCATTTTATGATTTAATAGTGTTTTTAATATATTCAAATAGGTGAGCTGCAACACCGTCACCACCTTTTACAGGTAAAACACAAGAAATTTTTTGTATTTCAGGTATTGCATCTTTGGGGCAAAAAGCATAACCAACTTCTTTCATAATATCTAAGTCTTGTATATCATCTCCTACAAAAGCCACGTCTTGTCTAGGTGTATTATACTCAAAACATATGTCATTAAGTTTTGTTACTTTGTTTTCACCCTTTCTGTGCACGACATTAAGCATTTCAAACTTCCTTCTTTTAGCAAACCCCGGATTTATGTCTAAACTTCCTGTAAACAAGGCTACTTTAATTGTAAGTTCGTCGTAAAATCGTCTTAATGCCGTAATATCTTTTTGATTATATCTTTTCCACAGTACTTCACCTTCTTGGTTATATGCTGCAGTACCATCTGTTAATACACCATCAATATCAAATAAAATAAGTCTTAGATCGTTCACTGAGTTTCTAATTTTTGTATTTCAATAATATTTCTAATGTCAAAACCAATTGAACTCATAATTTTTTCTACTTTTTCAAGATAATCAATTAAAATTATATTTTCTTCAATTTGTGAATTGATATTTTTTATAAAATCGGAATTTTCAGCAACTTTTACTGCAGCTGGTGATGAAAGCCTGATGTTACTTTGTTCTTGTATCTTTTTTGTAACTTCTACTAATTTATCCTTCTTTTTATTTCTTAATTGATTAAGTTCGAGTTTATGCCTCATTAACCTTCCAACCCATATGTGTCTCCTGCCAGGTAGTTGTAATTGAACGTCTTTTAAATTAAATTCATCTATAGATAAATGATCAGCTAATTCTTTTGAATAGGTTTCTAATACATCTGACATTTACATAAATATTATTACATATTTACAATAGATGTCAATATACAAAAATGCATTTTTAAGGGCTTTATTACTAGACGATGGTAATGTCGCTGGTTCTGGTGGTCCTTTGGGTGATTGGACTCAATCCCACTTTTCTGGAGACTTTTATGCTCCAGGAGATGCTAGAAGGCCTTTTGCTTTAGGTGCAATGCAAAGAAGGGCCGGTGTTAGTAAGAAAAAAGGAAAGAAAAAGAAAAAGAAAAGGAAGAGTAAAAAGAAGAAGACCACAATAAAAGAAAAGATTAGAAATGTTGTACCCTCCCACTGGCAGCAACCTGGTGGTGATGATCCACATCCACCTCTACGGGTTAGCGCTGAAACAACGGAATTACTTAATATAGTAAAAAGAGTTAGGGGTAATGCGGAATTTGCCATGGCAGAATATAATATAGAAGAAATTTGGAACGGGTGGGGTGATGCACTTCAAAGAAAAATTAAACGTGAATTACAAGTACTTGATGCTCGACCACATAAAGGAGTTTCAGAAGCTGACATTGTTTTAACCATTATTAAGCTAGCTGAACAAAAATCAAATGAAGATGACGAAGCTAGGGATGTTGATCCAAATGGTGGTCATCGTGGATTGTCGCATTAATTTTTATAAATTTTTTGGTGGATAACTACGGTCACTGGACTTATAATCTCGAAGAGAAAGAGATACCCAACACCTTCTATGGTTTTATTTACCAGATAACAAATACAACTAACGACAGAAAATATATTGGTAAAAAACAATCAACTACAATTCTAAAACGACCACCTCTTAAAGGTAGAAAAAACAAAAGACATGTGGTTAAGGAAACAGATTGGAAAATATACACGGGTTCATCAGATAGATTAAATGAAGATATTCAAAAGTTAGGTAAAGACAAGTTTAAATTTGAAATATTAAGATTTTGTCAAAGTAAAAGTGAACTTGCGTATTATGAAGCTAAAATGCAATTTGATAATGATGTTTTATTGAAGGAAGAGTATTACAACGGAATTATTAACTTAAGATTGGGTAAAATAAAAAAGACTTGATTTCGCACGTAACTATTTTAAAATGACTTTGTGAGATTTAGCTTACCAGAATACAATATTGTATTAATTGACTTCCAAGACATACATAAAAAATATGAAAAGGACTTATTAGATGATATTCACAAGTATCAGTTGATGGACAGTTTGGTTGAGTCTCAATTTTGTAATAAAGACATAAAAAAGTTGTTATTTCATCATACCATTAAAAATTGTGTGGAATATATTAATAAAGTTAATTCTAAGAATAAGGTGGTGTTATACTTTAACAATACTCAGTTTTATGAAAGTGAAATTTTAAAATATATCGATGAAAAAGATTATTTAAAACTAATTACGAATCTACTACTTAAAATTCGTAATTTATTACCAATAAAAACGGTAATTTCACATAGGAGTTTGATGTTCTTCAAAGAGTTAATAAAAAAAGATGACGGGAGAGCAAAAGGAACCATATTAAAAATATATTCTACATTACAAAAATTTAAAATAGAGAATTTTACATTTGCCAAGGTAAAGAAGTTTGCTAAAAAATATGATTTGACGTTTTTATCAAATGAATATTTTAATAATATAAAAACTAAGCAGCTTCTTTTTAAATGATAGAATAAATATAAGAAATGAAATTTGATAGTGCTATAGCCGAAGGGTATTCTATTTACATAAAAGAGGGTAAAGACCGAAAAGGAACTATTTCATTAAAAGATGCTGAAGAAATTAAAGACTTAGCATATGCAATATTGGGTCTTAAAGATGAATTAGGTTCTAACTATAGAGATCTAACATCAAAAGCAGCTAGAGTTTTGGTTCCTATTGAAATGATGTTAAGATACCCCGGTGAGGAAGATGAAGAGCAGATAACTCCTGGTGGTGATACAGATAAACAAGAGCAACAAGATTTCGACTCGGTGAATCCAAATGAATTGGCGTCTAAGTTAGGTGAAGACAATCCGGAAATACAAGCAGCAATGGACAATCAAGTAAAAGCAAGAGTAGATGTCCTTAATTCACAGACTGATGAAATAAGAAAGGGAATTAAACAATGAAGATACATAGTAAATTTTTCACATTAATAAAAAATAAACGCGAAGTTTTAAAAGAGCAAATGCCAATGGCACCCCCACCACCTCCACCTGCTGCACCCCCCGCACCTGCAGCTCCTGGTACAGAAACTGTAACCGATACAGAAACTGTTGATATTCAAGAACCGGAACCCGAATTTAAAGAATTAACACCTGAAGGTGAAGTAGAGTTAATTAGATTAATTAGAAAAGCGTTAGTATTAGAGCCTACTGAAGGTACAATTCCCCCTAAAATTCTAGATGATGAAATTAACGAAAATAATGGCCGCGAAATGTTAGCTAGAATCAAAGCTTTTTTAAATACGTATTCTGATGATCCAGATATTAACTATTAATGAAAAAGAAAAAATTTAAAACATTAACCGATATATACGGCGAGGTAAACCAATTGTTACCACCGTTACCGAGACAACGTACGTTGTCTCCTACACAATCTGTTTTGATAAATGAATGGACAATATTAGCTACCGACGAAGGTGTTCCTCCCGTTAAGTTAGGGGACGTTGATGAAAAATTTTTAAAGCGATTAAGAAAAGATATAGTTAACCACCAAGGCGGTGTAAAAGATATTTTAGAAAAATTAGTTAATGGTGGTAACTGGAGTGCAGGTATGAAGTCAAGTGAATACCATGATAAAATTCTTTTACCGGCTATGGAAGCTTTTATTAATATACCCGATGATATTGATATAAAAGGCTTAAAAACTTTAATAAAGGATAAAAAATCCTTAACCGGGTTTCGTGATGATTTAATAGAAGCAATTGATAAAAATACATCTTTTAATTATAATAGTTCTTTAGAAGAAGCTGCAAACACAGCATTTATAGGTAATGTGTCTGAATTAGTATCTAAATTGTTTGCTTTAGATTATCAACAATCAGGTGTTTCTGTAGGGAAGGGGGAATTAGTAGCTACACTATTTTCTAATGCCACAAAAGGAAAAAGTGGTGATTTAGATATTGATGGCTTGGGTGAAGTTGAAGTAAAGGGTACTAAAGGTCGTCCTGGTAAGACGGGTGGTACGGCATACAGTGCTATGAAAGAGTTACCACAAATGCTTTTAGCTAAAGGGCAGGATATATTTACTGGGAAAGAAATACAAAAATATCTCGCTAATCTTACCGGTAATATAAATGAATTAAGGTCGTATGTTAGTGATCAAATAGAGAAAAACGAACCTGAGGTGGGTAATAATCTTATAAATTTGGTAGATTATATTGAAACGTTTACCGAACCAGGCAATCAAGAAAATGTTACATATGAAGATTTATTTGAATTTAAATTTAATTTAGAAAAGGGGATAAATGGCTCCGGGCTTAGAGGTCAACAACTAAAAGCTGCAAAAAACAAATTAGAAAAGCTAACGAGCTCATTTCAAAGTTTTATAAAATCAAAAGATAGAAAAACATTAACCCCCGATGAACAATCTTATTCATGGGGTGATATAGTTAAACAATATTTCCTCGGGGATTGGGGATTATCAAAAGATGATTTAATTGATGGTTTTGTTGTTTTAGCTAATGAAGAAGAAAAATCTTTTAATGTAGGAGAATTAAGAGAAGCTTTAGATGTAATTTTAAATAATAAAACATTAAACTTATTACAAGGACCAGCTGGTAAAAAAACTCTTTCAGCTATTGTTGGTACCATTCATTCTGTATTATATCAGAACTTCGAANATTTTAAAGTTATGTTATTGGTAAATTCTNCTACACACCAAGCACTACCGTTAACTTATGAAGGGGATAACTTAACAGAAANAATGATTAATCATTATGACACAATTTCATCTTTAGTGAATAGTGGTCAAGTGAGAATTACATTATCTTTAGATCCTAGAAACAAAGGTATAAGCTTTGAATTTATCGGGCAATGAAATTTGAACAAGAATTAATATTTGAAAAATATACTAATATAGTATTAGTTAACGAAGGTGGAGCCGCCGGTCATATGTACCATCCCTTTGATTTACCTGATGTAAACACAGGTAATGATTTAATAGACAAATTTGAAGAAACGGTTCGTATCTTAGATGATATTGGTGGTTCAATAAAAATAGATGGTACTAATGTAAGTTTTAAATTAGTAACAGGGGAAAATGGTGTTAAACAATTTGCTTTAGATAGAGGTTCTATGTCTGAGTTAGATGTTAACGGGGTAACAATAGCCAGGTTACCAGAACGATTTATTTCTAAAGACGGTGGACCACATGGCATGGTACAAGCGGGTAAAACTTTGTTAACTATTATGAACCAATCGTTACCATATATAAGTGATGAATTGAGAAAGTTGGGCTTATGGGAAGATCCTACAAGATTTATAAATGCTGAATTTGTAAAAGGTACCACTAATGTAGTTGAGTATGATAACGACTTCTTAGCATTTCATGGTATAAATCAATTTTTAGAAAAACATGATCGCACAGGGCAATTAGTTCGCCCTGGGTTACCAAGAGAAGAAATTGTAGACCCCGTCACAGGTGAAGTAAAATTAGAAAAAGGTAGTTCTAAAGCTGTACCTTATAGTCAAGAAGCTCTAGAAGAACTAGCTAAACAAGTTAAGCCAATAGCAAAAGAGTATAATTTTGAAATTATTACAAAAGCAACAGTAAAGAAAAAGGGCCACCCTAATTTTGGTAATCCTTTAAATGAGAAAATATCTATAAAAATTTCGGATAGAGAAGAAGAAATTAACCCCGTAACCAACGAAACGGAAGTAATATCAAATGAAGAAGTTGTAACTCAATCTTTAAGAGAATGGTTAGCAGATGCTACAAACCCTAGAGCCTATTTCCTTTCTACGGTGGACGGTAGAAAAGTCGGTGCTTTAAGTAAGAAAAATTATTTAGAAATTATTAATAGTTTTGAGACCGGTGCACCACTAAACAAGATGTACGTAGAACAAGATATAGAACAAGCAATAAATGGTGCTATTATATATCATGCAACTAAGGAACTAGGAAATGAATTATTAGCCCACTACACTTCTGTTTTAGGTGACGCAGGCTCGCATGAAGGTATTGTTGTACCAACCACTCCCCCTTACAAAATTACTGGTGAGTTTATTGTACAAGGTATGCAAAGTAAATTTAGAACATCCGACGAAGACGATCAATCAGCACCTGGGGTTAATTTTGGTAAAGGTTATCAAAATGTAAACGCACAGTCTGCAAATTATGCAGCAAGTAATAAAGACCCGGGCGGCACTCCATACACACGGTATCCTGGGCCTGGTAAAGGCGTTTATCTTCAATAATTAATAATATGGGTTTCTTAAAATATCACCCAAGATTGGGTGATTTACAAGGTCCTGATTGCACTATTTTTAACTACGATACGGTATATTTAATTTGTAAGGAAGGGCCTGTCGTATACGAACATAGCATTGGTGGATATATAGCACCACAATTGGGTGGTAGAATTCGTGATATAGATTGGTATTATTTTTTAAAAACAATAGAAGAACTAAAACCAAAATTATTAATTTTACCCGAATGTTATGTAAACGGAAACTACCCTGATTTTAAAGCAAAAATAGAAAACGAAGTAAGACAACTTGGGTATGATGAAGATAAAATATGGGTATATATTCAAAAAGAACAAAATTTTTATCACGGAGAAATACATGTAGAACCGGAATGGCAATACACGGATGAAGTTAATTACAGTAATATTATATACCACACTATAGGGCATAATGTTCCGGCTACCGATAAAGAAATATATTCAAAATTTCAAGGATATAAATTTTGTAAACAAGGGTTTTTGTGTGAATCGTTTCATAAACTATATGCATTAAGACACTCAACCCCTGAACTTCAATTTGAAAAAAGATTGCAAGCTAATATAAAACCAGGTGAATTAATTTTTTATGGTAACCAATCTACTAGTAATAGACCTCTTATTTTTGAAGCAATACAACAAAGTAAAAAATTAAATGCAACAACTATTACCTACGGAAATGAAGATTTAACTGATTTGGTTTTAGCTAACCAGGGTATAGGGTTATCTTGCGACGGTTTGGTTTTTTCTACGATTAGAGATACCGAGTTTGGTGTAAATGCTACGCCGTCTATAAAAATAACTAGAGCATGTTCTGATTTATTGAATAAAAATAATATTCATATGTTTGGATCAAGATATTGGAAACAGGTCCCTAACACTCTAATACCAAGTCACGAAGTTAAAACCACTTTCATAAAGATTTTAGAAGAAGCATATGAAGAATACATGGATTGTGTTTTTAAAGATAGAAAAAAAGCGCTAAGACAAGTTAGATATCAATTTTTTATGACTTTATTGCAAAAATTTTATAATATAGAACTTTTCTTATTTGATATTTTATTTGGGGGAGATTTAGAACAATTTATTGATACGGTGCCTTTAACTGTGGATTACTCGGTATTTAAAAAAGCTGCAAAACCACACTATCTACAAAATAATATTAGACAAAAAATGTGCACAGGGTATATTAATCAGTTATTAAAATTTTTTGATAAGAGATTTAAAAGCAAATATAACAAATTTTACAGAGATATTGAACCGGTGGCGTAGCCTCCGAAACAGTAATGTAATAAATATCATTAGTGGCAACGTTTAAAAAATATTTTCTAAACGAACATGAATTGGGTGACGAGCCTTTTATAAAAGATAAGATCGTTAATAGAACTATTGCGCTTGTCCCGGGGAGTTTTAAACCCCCCCATAAAGGTCACTTTGAAATGTTTAAACATTATGCAAGAAATGCTGATGAAGTATATGTTGTGATCAGTGAACCTCAAAACCCAAAAAGTGTACGACGAACACCAGAAGGAAGATATATACCTGCTGAAATAGCACAGGAAATATTTCAAATATATGCGGAAAATGAAGGTATTAGAAATATTCAATTTATAACTGACCCTGCACCCGTTAAGTTTGTATACGATTATTTTGCAGAAAGAACACAACCCGGGGATAAAATTATTTTAGGTGTGGGTGGTAAAGGCGAAGATGCTACTAGATATAAAAATGCAGCAAAATATGCTCCTGAAGGGGTGCAATTTGATATAAATGTTTTTCCAACTGTCGGTGGAGATGAACCAATTAGTTCATCAGATATACGAAACAAATTGGATGGGTTAACATCTGAAGATTTATTACCTTATATACCTGATTCTTTACGTAATAATGAAACGGTCGTAAATGCTGTTTATAATTTATTAACAAATCTTCCTATTGATTAGAAAGTTCTTCTTTATATTATGCTTTCGCTCTTAATGCTTGCATTTGAGTTCGTAATGCTTGCATTTGAGCACCCAACTGTTGCATTTTTTCATGATCACCAGAGTCACCAGCTGCTTCCATTTCATCTCCTAGCCGTTCCATTTCATCTCCGAGTTGATCCATTTGCTGTTCCACTGTACCAGCTGCTTGTTGCTGTGCTTGCGGTTGGGCTTGTGGTTGCTGTGCTTGCGGTTGGGCTTGTGGTTGGGCTTGTGGTTGGGCTTGTGGTTGGGCTTGTGGTTGGGCTTGTGGTTGGGCTTGTGGTTGCTGTGCTTGCGGTTGGGCTTGTTGTGCTTGAGCTTCTATCTTTACAGCCTGTGTAATGAGTGGTGCTATTTGGTTTAAAATTGCCTGCAACTCAGGGGTGTTCGGCTCACCAGTCATGCCATCGAATTTCCCGGCGGGTCTACCGGGGTTTAGCACCATCGTCGTAAGTGCGTTTTCGAGCTTCTCTAGTTGAATCGCTGTGTTGGATTCTGCTTCTTGCATGATATATGATTCCCATATTAGTTCTGTATCTTTATTTTTCATACTAATTAGAAAGTTCTTCTTTATATTTTGCTTTTTGATTAGAACAAATTGCTAATGCTCTTTTTAAAACATTATTATAATCTTCTTCGTTTTCTTCATCATCACCATCACCTTTATGTTGGGTAATAAATTTTAAAAGAGATAGTTCGTCACTAGATAAATCGTAAGATTTACCACCTATCTCAACGGTGTGTTTTTTTTCATCTTTTTCTGAAGGCTTTAGTACCGTTAAATTTGACTGCGGGTAATCTGCAAAGTCACCAGCTTGTGGGCCCATATTAAATGCTAATGCACCAGATTCAAAAATTACTTGCATTTTTAAGTCATCTGGATTCATTTCTAGTATTTAATAGAGATTGTTATAAATAAATATAGTTAGAGAGAACAACGGATACACGGTGAAAACAACATTTAACGACAAAATCGATAGTCTTATGAAAATTCATGAAGGTGATGGGTTGTCTTGGCAAACCAATCCAAAAGCTCCTCATGATTATACTGGTTCAATGACAGGTGGCGATACTGACGCCGAAGATGCTGATCCAGATGCTGATGAAGAAGACAAAGACGAAAAGCCACAAAAGCAAAAAGATGTAGAAAGTCTCAGAGCATTAAAAGCAGATCCTGATATTGAACATGCAGTAAAAAATTACGGTACTGTCAGAAAATATCAAAAAATGTTGGATAGAAAAATTAGAAAATTGCGAGGTAAATAATGAATTTTTTTAATGTTTGGCCTAAATCAGACAATTTCACTCACGAATTAGTTACAGAATATAAAGATCTTGTACACTATGTGAGAAATCTTCCTGAGGGTACTGAAGAAATACAAACAGTTGACGACAAACTACAAACTTTAGAGAAACAAATTATACAAAAATTTGGTCGCCAAGTAATTAAAGATGTTTGGATGGATATCGAATAAAAAAAAGGCTTACTTACGTAAGCCCTGACTCTCTAATTTTATTTTTATTAGAAAGAATATCTAACACCGACTCCAACTGACCAACCATCTTCGTCTCCGAATGGTGAATCGTCGCTACTAAGATAATACACGTTAACATATGGGCGCCAATCTTCCCAATCGAAGTTAAAGGTACTGCCGAATTTATGGTAATCGTAATTATCCATAGCACCGATTTCTACATACGGTGTAAGACTTAACCAATCTCCTAGGAGATCAATTGATTTACCTGTAATATCAACAGTAACACCTTGATAATCAAGGTCGTTATTATCCCAAAGTGTAAGACCTACATCTGCCCACTTACCAACAACGGGTAAACTTTCAAATGTTACACCTACACCATACTCTGTGCTATCGATTACAGCATTGTGATGTTGTAATTCTACAGAAGCTTCAAAAGAGAAGTCTCCGGTACCGACACCGCGTCTAAGCCCTAAAACGGTGTGGTTGACACTGTCACCTCCACCTAACCTAGGAACGTTGTGAACCCCACCGAAAGCATATGCCCAGTCTAAATTCAATCCTCCAACAACACCAATACCAAGTGCATCATCGGAATAATTTAAACCACGAACATGATGTTCAGTAGCGTATTGTACTTCACCAACAACGCTTAAGTCGCCAGCATTAGTGTTCTGCATGGTAATACCAGCAGCCATCATAATAGAAAAAAGTAATGTTTTCTTCATATATTGTTATTATTTATTAGTTCCTTTAAAAGTTAAACTAGATATGTCTTCAGAACTATCAACCGTGATTGATAAATAATAAAAAACATATATATACTCTTATGGATACACAAAAACAAGAAATTTTAGATACGGTTGCTTCATATATTAAAAACGTTGATCTTTATATAGAGAAGAACAATAAATCTGCTTCAACTAGAGCCCGTAAAGCATTAGCTGATCTTGTTAAATTGTCAAGGAATGAACGCAAGAGTATATTAGAGTCTAGAAAAGGTAATGATAAGTAGTTTTTCTAAAATATTTAGACAATACATTATTAATGAAATTAATGTTCCTGAAGATGACATAGTTGGTCTAGTAGAACGCATTTATATTGATGGTATAGGTGAAGTGGATGCAAAAATAGATTCCGGAAACGGTGCGTATAATGTGATACACGGAGAGGTAGTACGTAAAAGGGGTGATAATATAATTGTCAAAACTCTTAACGGCACAAAATTAAAAAAGAAGGTCGTTGATAAAGTTGTTATTCATATTGGGTCAGGAAATAAAGAATTAAGACCTGTTGTACATTTTGACATTAAATTGGGTAACAAAGAATATAAAGATGTACCTTTTTCTATTGCAGATAGAAGTGAAAATGAATATGGTGTTCTAGTTGGAAAAGAATTCCTTTCCAAGATAGATAAACTTATAGATGTTGATAAAGAGTTTGAACAAGACTAAGTCTTGATATGCCCATTGAACATTCGGAAGTCATCGGTGTTTTCCCAACACCGTTTATGTTTGTAACAGTAGATGAAGAAACAAGAAAAAAAGCTTTAGAAGAAGTTTTAAAAGAATATAATACAAATTGTGAAGATGCAGCAACTCACTTTAAAGCAGGTAAATATGTGGATCAATTAGAGGGGTTAAAATCTTTTTGTAAAGCAAGCGGTACAAATACATATCAATCAAACCCCGACTTACAAAAGAGAGAAGAATTTTCATTTTTTAATGATATTCTTTTTGATGCGTGTAGAATTTGGGAAAAAGAAACAAATATCGATGTTGAAACTTTTGACATCATTTTAATGTGGTCTAATTTTTATAGATCTCCGGGCGGCGGAAATGGAGAACATTTTCATCCTAATAGTTTTTTGAGTTGTGTTTTTATTATAGAAGACCCTAGTATTGAACCTATAGATGGGGTTAGACATAAACCGGGTTCTACTACTTTTTACTCACCAATAAATCAAAATTTTGTTATATCACCCAGTATAAAGGACACCCGGGGGTCTGCGTATTATAACCCAACTTTGCTCCCTGATGTTAAAAAGGGTGCCTTGCTTATATTTCCTAGTTGGTTAAGGCATGCCGCAGACCCATATCATCTTCCACCAGTTGTAGATCAAGATCAATTCAGAATTACGATATCTGCTAATATTATGATAAGGGGTAATGCTGGAAAGGTAGAGACTTTAACACACCATAATTATTAATCCATAACAAACACTTCTACCAATTTATCTATTACTGCTTGGTCATTAGAAAGATCAATTTTTATTTTTTCTCGTTGTTGTCGTTTTTCCATCTCTTTTAATCTTTCATTACCTAAATCTTCATAATCACCATATACATTTTCTTCACCAATTACTTCGAAAGTAATATCTAAGTCGTCTGAAGTTGATTCTAAAGTCGGTACATATTCACTGATATCATGAAATATTAAATTAAAAAGTTGTTTTGTTTCGTAATTAGCCTTATTTTTACTTCTACCAACAAAATCTTCAATATCTTCGATACTTACTTTTCCTTTTAATTGACCAATTGGGTCTGTTAGTGACCCATAACACATTATAAAAAGATAACGCTTAGTTATTGTAGCACAATCTTTAATTACAAAGTAAGCTGGCTTTTGCTTAATTACAATACCCGTTTCGGGTTCTTCAGCAGCTTTATGCGCCGGCCCCCACAAATTTTTCTCTCTGAGAGTGCAAGCTTTTAAAACAGCTTTTTCAAACCCAAATGTATCTGAGCGTTTATTTCCCACAACTATATTTATTTGATTAAAAAGTAAATCAATAAATATTTATATGAAAGCGTATCCTGCTGGTGCAACGGTTGAAATTAAAAAACCCTTAAGCGACAAGTTGAGAGATATATATGGTGTGTCACTTAGATTACAGTTAGATGATTCGCTTCCAGGATCTTCTTTACAAGGTCCTTTAGAAGCAACTTTATTACAGGAACCTAAACTACACCCTCAAGATAAAATTTGGGTATATAAAGCGAATATTACAGGTACAAATATAGATATACCTTTACGTGAAGATGAATTTGATATAACAAGTTTTACTGAAAATTTATATACAGGCTACCACAAACAAATTAAATTACCTTCATTTAAAAGCTATATTGAATTTTTTACATAGTTTGTACGAAGTGGTAAAACTCGGCTCTTGTTTTTTCATCATCATAAAATGAACCACTTAGTTTTGATGTCTTCATCACACAACCATCGTGTTTTACACCCCTTAAACAAGCACATGTATGTGTTGCACTAATTACTACAGCAACACCAGCATTCTTTTCACATATATCATTAATTGCACTATGTATTTGAATTGTTAACCCTTCTTGAATTTGAGGTCTTCTTGCATAATACTCTACAATGCGATTAAGTTTACTCAAACCAATAACCCTACCTTGTAAACTAGGAATATAAGCAACGTGTGCTTTACCCGTAAAAGGTAAATGATGATGACTGCAAAGACTTTTAACAGGAATACCACCTTGAAAAACAATACCATCATACCCATCTGATGGAAATGAAGTTATTCTTGGTGGTTGTGAATAACACCCAACGGCCATATCATTAACAAATGCTTTTGCAACTCTCATTGGTGTGTTATCGCTATTCGCATCATTTCTCCAATCAAATCCCAAAGCATCTAGATAACATTCGTATGCAGCTGCTGCCTTTTCAATAATTAATTTTTTTTCTTCGTCGGTTATTGGAGCTGAGCTATTAGCTTTCGGTAACAAAAATTCTTTTACTCTGTTAGACATATAATTTAATTATATTGACTTTACTTTTGCATTCAAGTTTTTAAATATATAGATGCCTTTTATTCATCCTCTTAAACTTCTGTTTGTGCATATTCCTAAAAATGGAGGTACTTCAATTGAGAAAAAATTTGATATTAACGACAATTCTTTAGTATGTTGCTATAGGTTAGAAGAATTGCCATATTATTGTGAAGAAGTAGATGATACTTTTCTTTTTTCCCCACAACATTTTACTCCAAGTTTAATTAAAAAATATTATGAAGGATTTTTAAAGACATATACGACGTTTACGGTAGTCAGGGACCCTTATACAAGGGCGATTTCTGAATATTTGTTTAGAGAAAGAAAACTTCTGGATTTTAATGATTCACATTTTTTATCTTGGTGGAAAAGCTTTCTGATATCCAAATTAGATCACGTTTTGCCGCAAAGTGAATATTTTAAGAATATAAATTATGATTTTATACTTAGATTTGAAACATTATTACAAGACTTTAACTCTATGTGTGAAAAGTTAGATATACCACCTGGTTTACCTCATATAAATAAGTCTCATATTAATTCTTCTGAATGCGTTTCTTTACTTTCGGAAGAATCTATTAAATTCATCAATGAATATTACAAAGAGGATTTTACAAACTTTGGCTATAAATTATTATAATGAAACCCATTCTCGTTACATGTGTGTATGATGCTAGATCTGATTGGCTTGTAGGTGGTAAAGATAATGATGAAGAATTATATGAAGGTTCTTTAAGAAACTTATCAAACTTTAAAATGCCTATGCATTTATATTGCTGGCCTCATGAGGTAGATTTAATGACAAGCATTGTGGAACCGTATTTTGATGAATTTAAAGTTATAGGTTTAGATTTGTTTAAATGGCCCAGGTGCTATGAAATGTTAGAAACAAAAAGTAAATTTGTGTGGCATAAACTTTTAGATGGTAAAGATGACGGCAAATATTATATGTATAGCCCTAGAAATGAGCTATTATGTCATTGGAAACTTGAATGGTGTTTGGCAGCTAAGGAAAATGAATGGGGTTGTGATAGAGTTGTGTGGGTAGATGCTGGTGTTACTGAATGGTGCAAAATCCCAGAATCATTGGGGGGTGCTGAGTACCTTTATAATTTTAACGGTGCATTAGCTAAACAATACCCCGATTCTCATTTTTATCCTGAAAACAAAAACAATATCTTCACTCCAAAATTCACAAAAGGGTTAAAACGAATTTGGAAAGATAAAAAATGGTTTAATCTTACCCAAGATGTGTGTAATGATAGGCTTCAAGAATTTGATTGGGATACAAATAATCATTTTACTAGCACAACACTACAAAAAATAATGGGTTGGGAACCATTTGGTACACACCTTAAAGAAAAAGACAATAAGAAACAATTTTTTCTAAATTCATCCAAAGTAAAAAATATACACAAAGAATTTGGTGCAGAATATCCGTTTTGGACCGTGGGTACTATATTTGGTGGTGAATTTGAAGAATTGGAAAATGTTATAATACCGCTGTATATGAAATTACTAGATGCATATACTGATAATCATGATATTCAACCTATAACCGAAGAACCTTATTATAGCGTTATTGCTGAAGAAAAGGGATATAATTTATTTTGGTTTGATACTTGGTCTCATGACAAAGTAGATGAACCGTGTTGTCACGTTGTAGGAGCTAAGCCGTTTTACACCACCGTACTTGATATTATTAATTATACAAATGATTAAATATTAATATCATGAAGAACTTTGACAGTATCTTGACCAATTGTTTAAAGAACAAAGGGTTAAAATATATACGGTTCAAAGTAGACCCTACTTTAAACAGAGGATTTGAAAGATCGGATAGTTATGAAGGGTTCGTACTACAAGAACTTACAAATGAAACATGTGGCGGTGCTCCTATAGGATTACCTCCCATACTAAAGGTACTCATGCCTGGCGGCCCGTTACCTGGTATTTTTGATGTTAAAAAACCAATTTTAACTCCCTCTAAACCTAAATCGGTGCAAATGTTTAAAAGATATATTGTTAAGAAAATGAAAGATCAGATAAATGGTCTAGAGTTAGAACAAATAAAAAATACTGATAGTATTGACGATATTGAGCATTATCTTAAACAGAGTGGTGTTCAAGATAACGAACTAACTAAAATTTATAAAAAATTACTGAAACATGCCACTTAAAAAAGGAAAAACAAATAAAATATTACACCAGAACATATCTGAGTTATTGGGAACTTATAAAAAATCTGGAAAAATAGGTACATCCAAACCAAAAAGTAAAAAAGCAGCTCAAAAACAAGCAGCTGCTATAGCTTATTCAAAAATGGATGAGATAGCTAGCAAATATGTTGATAAAAATACTAAGTTATATTTATCTGAAATGTATCACGAAGATGAAGCCAGACTTAATGCTGAAGGCCACGCAGCATTAGATGATGTTGTCTGTAAATGTTATGATTGTGTTTATTGGGGTAGGGGTAATAGATGTCACGCTCCAAAAATACATTTAAGTTTTGCTGACAACGTTAGAGGTCAACGAATATGTGAATGCAACACTTACAGACCCCATTCTGAAGAAGAAGAAGCTTCAGATAAGTTTCAAGAGTTAGATGATGATCAAGATGAATATGGTGACACACCTTTAGCTCGAGAATTAAGCGCTCTTTAAGTTGACTTATTTAGAACTTAATTTATAATAGGGATATGAAATTTCAGAGTACTAAAGTTATTGAATTGGGTAGCTGTGCTTTTAGGCAACCAAAAGCTAATCATTCACATTGTAGATTTTTACACGGTTACAGACTTACAGCTAAATTTTGGTTTAGCGCTAACGAACTAGACGAACATAATTGGGTGGTAGATTTTGGTGGGTTAAAAGGTCTTAAAGAAAAATTAAGAAATCAATTTGATCACACAACTTGTATTGCAGCAGATGATCCAGCATTACCCGTTTTTAAAGAATTAGAAAAAGCCGGNGCATGTGATTTAAGAGTAATGTCAAATGGTACTGGTGTTGAAAGAATTGCTGAGTGGTGCTACGATACTGCAGACTTTTTTATTAAAGCAGCTACTAATGATAGATGTTGGGTTGAAAAGGTTGAAGTCTTTGAGCATGAAGATAATAGTGCTGTATTTACTAGGATAGTTACCCAAACTATGAGATTTGATAACTACAAATCCGAAGATGTTGATTGGGATGCGTATAGAGAGGCAGAACAATGCGGACCACAACAAAATCCTAAAGATTTTGTAAAATCCACACCGGTACATGAATTAGGCGAAGCTAACGACCCTATTGATGCTAAAAAAGAAGCTCCTGTTGAACCAACACCAGACGCGCGGTTTGGCGATCAAGCAAAAGATCAGCAAGCAAAAGATGATGAAGCTCAACGTAACTTACCTGGTGCTAAAAGAACAAGAAGTGTGGGTGCAAGAATTGGAGCAGCTCCTGTATCGCATGACATGGGTGATCCATTTGCTGGTACTAGCTGGGGGTCAGACAAACCAGGTGATCCTTATGCACCTAAAAGGGGTTAATGATTGAAAGAGAAAAAGATCCAATTATTGCTAAATTAGCAGCGGATGTTTTCTCAAAAATGGCTGAAATAGGAAAGCCGTTTGACACGGGTACAGATCACCCGGACGCTAATATAGTATCCCCGGAAGATGCTGTTAAAGAGCTCTTAAAAATTCAAAAAGACCAAAAAGATCAAACATCAGATAATACATGAACAATGTGTTTTAATATTTTACTTCTAACTATATCATCACTTCCAAAATAAAATGTCGATATACCTTGGTCTTTACTTATGTCATTGTCAAATGCTTTTATTATTGGAGAAAAACCTGATTTACCGTTAATATCAGATTGGTTTGAATCCCCTATTACCACATATCTTGAACCTTGACCGAATCTAGTTAATATTGTAATTAACTCTTGCTTAGTAAGATTTTGAGCTTCATCAATTATAACCACCGACTTATTAAATGTTAATCCTCTGGTAAAATTTACAGGTAAACATTTAATATACTCTTTTTTAAACAAAGAATTAGCCGTTGTTTTGGTTACTAATTCATCTAACTTATCAATTAATGGGAGAGAATAAGGGGCGAATTTTTCTTCAAGCATCCCCGGTAAATGTCCGATTTTTTGATTAGCAGACTCCACAACACTTCTCAAATATATTATTTGTTCCATTTTATTTGCTGCTAAAAGAGTTAGACCCCCGAAAACAGATAAATATGTTTTTGCAGTACCTGCAAACCCGTCAGCAAAAACAATTTTAGTATCTTCAGCTAGAAGAGTTAATATAAACTTTTTTTGATTTTGTGTAAAATCAAATTTATTTTTAACATTAAAGTTTAAATCCCAGTTACCGTGTAAATCTGATGTATGTAACTGTTCCGACTCGAAAACCGCGGCTAACCGCGAACGTTTTGTTGCCATATTATTATTTAATCTTGATAACCCGTTTGTTGTAAATATTATTAACGATATGAGTGATAGTCAAGAAACAATTTATTTGTCTGATGATAAAATATTTTATACTGTAGAAGGAGAAGGTGAGCTTGTAGGGTACCCCTCTGTGTTTATGCGGCTTTCGATGTGTAATTTAACATGTCAGGGATTTGCCTCAGAATCCTCACCACACGGTTGTGATAGTTTTATTTCGTGGAGGGTTAAAAATAGAATGACTCTTGGTGAGGTTGTTTCCATGATGGAAGATAAAGGGTATAAAGATCATGTGTACAATGGTGCAATTTGGAAAATTACTGGTGGTGAACCGTTAGTACAACAAAAAGCATTACTTAAGTTGTTACATTATATTGAAGTTGAATGGGGATGGGTTCCTCGTATAGATTTTGAAACTAATGCTACTATTTTACCTGATAAAGAGTGGACGAGAGTAAAAGCTACGTTTACTACATCCCCCAAAATGAGTAATAATGGTGACCCGGTAGATAGACGATATAAACCTGAAGTATTAGAGTGGCATGCCCTGCAGGGGTCTGGTTTTAAATTTGTTATTAATGAAGAGTCAGATATAGATGAAGTTTTTAGTAAATATGTTGTGCCGTTTGATATTCCTACAGGTAGGGTATGGTTAATGCCGTGTTGTGGTAGCAGAGACGAGCATATAGAAAAGGCTCCTATGGTTGCTGAGCTAGCTAAGAAGTATCGATTTAACTTTAGCCCTCGACTACATTTATTAGTATGGGATATGGCATTAAAAGTTTAATGAAAACAGTAGCAACTAATGGGTGTTTTGATATACTACACTGCGGCCATGTACAATATTTGAATGAAGCAAAGGCTTTAGGAGATAAATTAATTGTAGGTTTAAATTCAGATAGGAGTGTAAAAGAATTAAAAGGAGAATCACGCCC
>JGI25131J35506_1000010_pt1 | contig 76471 bp, 59 predicted proteins | sample ETNvirome_2_1000_FD_35506 | JGI IMG/M metagenome (IMG submission 35506) | reverse complement strand
ACCTCTTCGGTCAGGTGTCCATCGACAAGCCGTTCGTCGACTGGAGCGGGAACTGCGGCAACCTGACCGCCGCCGTCGGCGCATTTGCCATCAATGGTGGTTTCGTCGCTCAAGAGCGCATTCCAGAAAACGGTATTGCCACGGTTCGCATCTGGCAGGCCAACATCCGGAAAACCATCGTTGCCCGCATTCCCATCACCAATGGTGAAGTGCAGGAAACCGGTGATTTCGAACTGGACGGCGTGACCTTCCCGGCTGCCGAAGTTCAGGTGGAATTCATGGACCCCGCCGATGGCGAAGGCGCCATGTTCCCCACCGGCAACCTGGTGGACGACCTGGAAGCACCCGGTTTTGGCACCCTCAAGGCCACCATGATCAATGCCGGCATTCCCACCATCTTCCTGAATGCAGAAGACATTGGCTACAAGGGCACGGAACTGCAGGACGATATCAACAGCAATCCCGAGGCCCTGGCGATGTTTGAAACCATCCGCGCCCACGGTGCTGTCAAAATGGGACTGATTCAGTCCGTAGAAGAGGCCGCCAGCCGCCAGCACACGCCCAAGGTGGCGTTTGTGGCAAAGCCTTCTGGCTATGTGTCTTCCAGTGGCAAAGCCATTGGGGCAGGGGATGTGGACGTGCTGGTGCGGGCCCTTTCCATGGGTAAGCTCCACCACGCGATGATGGGAACAGCCGCCGTTGCTATTGCTACCGCAGCTGCCGTACCGGGAACTCTGGTTAACCTGGCCGCTGGCGGCGGTGACAGAACCTCCGTGACCTTCGGCCACCCATCAGGCACCTTGCAGGTTGGTGCGGAAGCCAGCCTGGTCAACGGCCAGTGGACAGCCACCAAAGCCATCATGAGCCGCAGCGCGCGAGTGCTTATGGAAGGTTGGGTGAGGGTGCCCTTGATCTAATTGTGACGCTGGTTGCGACAGGTTTCACGATTCCAGAATTCAGCGCTTGTAAGCTCTTTGAATAAAAGAGATAAACGCTTAAATTTCAACGGAATGTGAAAAATGTCGCAACCATTCGGTCCGTCTGGCCTTCCTCTTATTGTTTGTTCAATCGCCTTGGCATTGGTTGGATGTGGTGACGGTGGATCCTCCTCATCATCGAATTCTTCGCAAGCTGGGCAAGACAACGCTGGTCCCGGAGTGACGGCGAAATCCCTGCCTGAACTGGATGGCTATATTGAGCACGACTATTCCTTACGAGGCACGAACGAGAACCCACGGGTTTATCGTCGTAATCTTGAATCTCACTCGCTGGCTTATGTGCAGGCAGGGGATAAGGTGGGTGGGCAGGTATTTGCCGGGGGTGTCTTTACCGACGATCTGTTCGCTCCAGCCGCCGTAACCGCAAGCTCAACCAGCGTGTCGATTCACAGCCGCGTTGATGGAACAAGTGTCAAACTGTCGAATATTGGTGGCGGGCAGGAACCTTGTTCCGTTAAGGGTTTCGTGAACAGTGACCTGTCGACAGGACTTGTCAATCTGGCGATGTCCGGCGGTAATCTGACATGCGACCTCTCGGTTGATTCCGACGACACGCATTACTGGTGGACATTGGGAGCCAATACGTTCGAGGTCTGGGAAGCGGATGGGGTGTCATCCTACACGGATGTATTCTTCAACGGCGACGGCGATATCGATTTTGTGGTCGCCAATAACTATGCCGAAACGACGATCATCCTGTATGGAGAGTCAGGCGCTGAGCTGAAGCGGGTGGCGGGAAGCACTTGGGTGCCGAGAGTCTACCCCATGGCAGAACCCGGCCCCACACGGGATGAGACGTTTGTGGGTGTGCTCAGTGACGGCGAGTTTTTGATGACCTCAGTTGCAATGCTGTTGGACTCCGGTCTTGCAGGCGCACAACCTGTGCTGTCGGGACTTTCTGAATCTGCCAGGTTGGCGTCACTCTCTTTGATCGAGGACGACAAATACACAATCATCGCGGACCGTGGCGTGTTGTACAAGGTCGATGAAATCAATCGATCTGCCTCTTTGTTTGCTGATTTCTCAGATAAGTTTGCGGATGGTTGGGCGCTCGACGATGTTGTCGTTATGGGCGACAAAGCCATCGCTTTATGGACGACTTTTCAGGGTGCTGATCGCTCAGACCCTCTCGGTGAAGTCTATACCGTCGATCTGAGTTCGGGTGAGGTCGATTTGCTTCTGGCGGTGGAATCTACGTTTGTTGCTTCTCGAACGGAATCACTGCTTTTCGTCAATTTCCTGGATTTCTCAGGTCGTAACAGAACTCTGATTGTAGGCCGGCCCGGTGGCCCGGTTGTGCCTAATGCGGAAACCTACTATGCAACGTCGATGAATCTGACTCGTGGCGGAGACCGAGCAAAAGTGCTGGCGATGAGCTCTTCCATCGAGAGGGATGTGCTCAGCCCTGCGGGATTGCTCAACCCCGACATATGGGCCGTCAATGAAACCACCGGGAACATAACAAGCAAAGTAATGACGCTGCCTTACAATTGTTACTCTATGGACTCTCTTTATGCGATTAACAGTCACCTCAGTGTCGTGTCTTTCTGTGAGGATGGGTTCGCGATAGAAGAGCTGGAGCTAGAGAGAGGGACGTTGAGTTTCGTCTCCTCGGATCTGCGGGCAATAAACTGAAGGGTAATGGTTGGAAAGCTAAAAGCCTCACCAGCTTGAACCTGGAGGCCCACGTTCCGGCTCCGCAAAACACCTGTCGAGCTTGCGGAGCCGAAGCGCTCTGTTTACGCCTTGCGATTACGGCGACGCAGTCCAAAGCCCAGGGCGCCAAGGCCGAGAAGGGCCAGGGTGCCGGGTTCCGGAACCGGGTTGGTCGGAGTAATCGGGCTACCGGCGTCGAAATCGTTGTTGTCAGTATCGCTCAGGAAGCTGAACATGCCTGAGAACAGGCTGCCATCGAAATCGATAGCCATGGTTGTAAACAGGTCGTCGTAAAATACACCATCGAGGGAAAGCTTGTCGGAGTATTCAACGTTCACGGTTGTGCTATCCGTCAGATCGCCGGAATTGGACAGTCGAAAAGGCTTGCCCAGGGCTGAATCTGGTGAGCGGGAGTCGCTACCAACAATGTCAAAGATCGTGTTTCCCGGACGCCCGTTCAATACGATGCTGGTGACGTCTTGAACGGAATTGAAGGTAAACGGGGAGCTGTAGGTGTCTCCATTGATAGACAAGCTCCAGCCACTACCGATGGCTTCGCCATAGGAAGAGCTGCCGACTGTACCGTCAAATGCCACGGTTTCACAGGCTGCGCTGGCAAAGCAAGTAGTGACTTCCATGCCGTCCATCAGCGAGCCGTCGGTTGAATACCCGGTCAGCATTTCGGTGTTGTAGAGGTCGCCGTCAGAGTTGACGACGTTTACGATGGGGGCTGCGTAAGCGTTCCCAGCCATTGCAGCGGCCAATCCCAGGCCAATCACTATTTTGTGGTCAAATCCTTTCATACTTCATTCTCCTTGCGTTTTTACAGATATCCATATTCACCCCGCGTTTCCTGCAGAGTGGTCTCCGGACTGCGTTCTCAGCAAGAAAAAAGCCAGCTTGGATATTTTTCGGTTAAAACAGCCGGTTGCCATTTTCTGAATACTCTGGTCACCGGTGAGGCATTGAAAAGTGTATAAAAAGTCAACGCTTAAGATCTGGATGGCTGTATCCCGGCCGGGCCGATGTACTAACCTGTTTGGCATGACTGTTTTTCGTTCTTAGTCTCTCACTGAGATCCAAAACCAATAAGGGATTCGCAATGAGCTCCAACGCTGATCAGAACATTCGCCCCGACTATGACGACGTCCTGCAGGCAATCGCCGACTACGCTCTCGGCTATCGGATAAAAAGCAAAGAGGCTTGGAATACCGCGAGAAACTGCCTGATAGATACCCTCGGTTGCGGCCTTCTCGCCCTGCGTTTTCCTGAATGCACCAAGCACCTTGGGCCGCTGGTTGACGGCACCGTTGTACCCCATGGCGCCCGTGTTCCGGGCACGCCTTACAGACTCGATCCGGTAAAGGCGGCCTGGGATATTGGCTGTATCGTGCGCTGGCTGGACTACAACGATACCTGGCTGGCGGCGGAGTGGGGCCACCCCTCGGATAACCTGGGGGGCATACTGGCCGTGGCGGATCATCTGTCCCAGAAGCGGGTGGCGGAGGGCAAGGCGCCCCTGACCATGCGGGATGTCCTGGAGGCTATGATCATGGCCCATGAAATCCAGGGGGTGCTTGCACTCGAAAACTCGTTTAACCGGGTGGGGCTGGATCACGTTGTGCTCGTCAAGGTGGCCTCAACCGCTGTTGTCGCAAAACTGATGGGTGCCAGTCGCGATCAAATGCTGTCGGCCTTGTCCCATGCCTGGGTGGACGGCCAGGCGCTGCGAACTTACCGTCATGCGCCGAACGCTGGCTCCCGAAAATCCTGGGCGGCGGGAGATGCAACGTCCCGTGCCGTGCGGCTGGCCGATATTGCAATGCGGGGAGAGATGGGCATCCCGGGGGTGCTCACGGCACCCCAATGGGGCTTCTACGACATTCTGTTCAGCAAAACCAATAAAGATCAGAAGCTGAAACCTGAGGACAAGCGTCAGTTTACTTTACCCCAGGCTTTTGGCGCCTACGTGATGGAAAACATTCTGTTCAAGATTTCCTTCCCGGCCGAGTTCCATGCTCAAACAGCGGCGGAAGCAGCGGTCATACTTCATCCCGAGGTAAAAGACCGCCTGGATGACATCGAACGAATCGTTATCACCACCCACGAATCTGCCATCCGTATCATCTCGAAACAGGGCACATTGGCAAACGCGGCCGACCGGGATCACTGCCTTCAATACATGGCTGCTGTACCGCTGATTTTTGGGGGGCTGACAGCGGAGCATTATGAAGACAGCTTCCATGAGGCCAATCCGATGATCGACCAACTCCGAGACAAGATGGACGTGGTTGAGGATGAGCGATACACACGTGAGTATCTGGAAGCAGATAAGCGCTCAATTGCCAATGCGATTCAGGTGTTCTTCGCCGACGGCACCAGCACGGATAAGGTGGCAGTTGAGTATCCCATTGGCCATCGCCGTCGCCGAAAGGAGGGGATTCCCCTGCTTGAGGATAAGTTCCGCCATAACCTGGCGACCCGGTTTCCTGGTCAGCGCTGCGAGAAGATCTTTAACCTGTGTAAAGATCAAGCGCTATTGGAGTCGACCCCCGCACACGAATTTGTTGATCTGTTTGTTATCTGAACTGATTGGAGCGCCTGCTCTCCGGGCATAGCGAGGGGTTGTCGAAAAACTTTACATTGAGAAAATGTGCGGGCTTCTAACTGACTGAAAATGAAACAGTTGAAGCCGTGGCACGTCTTATGCAGCAGTTACTCCCTATCGAAGACGATTCTGTCAGCTTATATGGAGTACTGATATGAACACACTACAAACAGTCGGCGCCATTGGGGTTCTCCTTGGCGCCTGCAACTGGGCCAGCGCTGCGCCCATTCTCAGTATTAGTAGCCAGGGCGCTACAGCGGCCGCCTCCGCGGAACAGGACTTCCTGGACGCTGCGCATTCCGGTTATCTCACCGAAACGTTCGATGATAATTCTTTTTACACCGTTGGAAACCAGGCTGGCACCATCACGTCCTCAGTGGGTGTTGGGTCCTTTACCAGTGCGGTGCCAGGTTCAGGCGGGTTGTGCGATAGCGGTCCCTATAACTGCAATGGCGGTCTTGCCGTATTGAACGCCGGCACCAGTCCCTTTAGCGGGCGCTATTCCGTATCCGGGGATAACTGGTTGGACAGTATGGATGCACGCCAGATGGTTATTTCTCCAGCGGCTGGTTTTAACGCCATGGGTTTCTATATGACAGACCCCAACGATGCTGGCGGACGCCTCTCGATTGGCGGGTTCGATTTCAGCTTCAACGACATATTTGGGTCCGCTCTGGGCAACGGCAGAGTTTTCTATGTCAGCCTCTATGACGCAGCGGGTTTGGGGGATGTCAGTATTTTTTCCAACAACCCCGATGATGGGTACGGCATCGACAACATAACAGTCGCCAATGTCACAGAGCCGGGTACGCTGGCTTTGTTCGCGCTGGGACTGCTAGGAATTGGACTTTCGCTTTCGCGGAAGTCAAAGCGCAACCGCTGAGGATCAATGGCGGTGTGTCAGTATATTTTACGCAACCCAAATAATGCCAACGTAAGTGATTGTTTAATAGCGAATAAATAATTGGCACGACAACTGCATTGGTTTGGGTGGTTGATGAGAATCATAAGATGTAGACAAGGAGCAGTAAAATGAAAATGACTTCAAAGCTGATTGCAGCGGCGATGCTGGTGGGAACGTTCTCGGTAGCTCAGGCCGCTCCAATGGACGTTTTCGACCTGAAAACAGACGGTGGCGCGGACGTGTTTACCGATACCCTCGGTGAAGGCGCGTTCTACGACAACGGAGCCTCTTTTGCAAAACTGAACGATGTTGATGGTAACCAGGATTCAGCCGGTGCCTTCCTGCTGTTTGAATTTGCAGGTTTTGCGAACATCAACAACTTCGGTATCTATAACCTGAGCGACACCAACGAAACACTTCAGGTGTTTTCAGGGTCAGAAGGCTCTGGCGGTCGCCAGGTAGAATTTGACCTGGACGCCGGAACAGCTTCCACTCACTTCGGAACGGCCAACATTGGCTCTACGTTCGGCTTCTATCTGCAGCGCGGCAACACCACGTTCTATTCAGATGCCAGCCTGAACGGCGGCGTTGACATGACACGGATCTTTGACGTGACTGGCAGCCAGAACAGCAGCTTCTTTGGCAGCTCACTGATTGTGGCCTTCGAAGACCTGATTGATGGTGACTTCGATTACAACGATCTGATCGTTGGTATTTCAGACGTGCAAGCGGTGCCCGAGCCAGGAACGCTCGCTTTGTTTGGTCTTGGCCTGCTGGGCCTCGGCATGACTCGCCGTCGCAAGTCAGCCTGAGCTAAGTAAGCCATCGAACACCCTGCCTTGATCTCCGGGGCGGGGTGTTTTGCGTTTCTGGCGTCGCGTCGGGTGCCGTCCTTCTACTGTCCCTGATTGCAGTATCATTAAAATGCAGTAAACTCTGTTCATTGTTAGATCTGCAGCATGGGATGCGCAGGCGCGTTTACAGTGAACAGCAAAAGGAGTTGGCGTGGCCCACGTCAGATTGTTCAAGCACTACATTCATGTTCCCTTCGTCATTCTGGGCCTTATTGACTTAATTGTCCTGGCAGTTAGTTTCTGTATCGCCGCTTTTTTCCGCCATTTCGGCGATTCTTCTTTTTTCTTTGAAAGTATTCAGTTCCTACTACCTTCAGCGTTAGCCTTCGGTCTTGCAAATCTTTTGGTTATGGTTGCTCTTGGCGTTCATCAGTCACGCCTCGAAGAGGGTATGTCCGGGATGATGCTTCGCACCATTTTTTCACTCATCATTGGTGTGCCGGCATCAGCGTCTATTTATCTCTTGGCCGATCAATGGTTGTGGTATCTAGGCTTTACCGACTTGCTCACTTCAGCCTCTGTCCTTGGTTTCTTTTTTCTAGGGATTTACCGGTCAATATTCTTTGCATTTACCGGCAAGGACTCTTTCAAACGCAAAGTGCTGGTTCTTGGGTCCGGGTTTCGTGCAAGGCAGTTGCTTGAAGACCTGACTACACCTTTCAATCGCAAAGGTTTCACGCTGTCGGGTTTCGTACCACTACCGGATGAGTCGTCGGAGATTGAAGAAAAGCACCTCATCAGGCTTCCCAATACACTTCACGACTATATACGGAAACACCCGGTCAGAGAGATAGTTGTGGCAGCGGATGACCGCCGCAAAGGATTGCCGATGGAGGATTTGCTTGAGTGCAAAATGGAAGGCGTAAAGATAGTTGACGCGGCGTCGTTCTATGAGCGGGAGTCACGTAAAGTTGCCTTGGAGATGGTTACCCATGGTTGGCTGGTGTTCTCTGACGGGTTTTCAGTCTCATCTGTATTTGGATTTGGAAAACGGTCTCTCGATATACTTGCCGCGACGATCTTATTGTTGGCCGGTCTGCCTTTGATGGCGCTTACCGCTATTGCGATAAAAATTGAAGATGGGTTGGCAGCCCCGGTATTTTATAGTCAAGAACGTGTCGGTCTTAACGGCAGAGTTTTCAGGGTTCACAAATTTCGCTCCATGACCACGGATGCCGAAAAGAATGGGGCAGTATGGGCGAGTAAAAATGACACCCGAGTTACGCGGGTTGGAGACTTTATCCGAAAAGTGCGTATCGACGAATTACCTCAAATATTCAACGTGATCAACGGAACCATGGCATTTGTAGGGCCTCGTCCGGAGAGGCCCATATTTGTCGAGAAATTGTCCGAGAGGATACCGTTCTATAGTGAGCGTCACCGGGTCAAGCCTGGTCTGACAGGCTGGGCCCAGCTTTGTTTCGCTTATGCTGACAACGAAGAGGACACCAGGGAGAAGCTTCGTTACGATCTTTATTACATCAAAAACCAAAGCCTTTTGCTGGATTTGTTGATTATAATTCAGACAGTGGAGGTGGTATTGTTCAAAAAAGGATCAAGATAATTCCAGCCAGTTACGTCGACTGATAAACGGAATACAGCATGGATATCTCAAGAGGAATAAAAATGTCACGGATCACTACTTTGCCAGGACTTGCTCTGTGCATCTCGCTGATGGTTATCGCTTCCGGTTGTGCAGGCCCCACTGCTTCATCCCCCGAAAAAATACAGCAGGCTCTGTCCGCTGGGTCGTCAGGTAGTGTAAATAGCTATGTCCTGGGCGCCACTGACGTCGTCCGGGTGTCGGTATGGCGAAACGAGGATCTTAGTATTTCGGTCCCCATTCGTCCTGATGGCAAAATCTCGGTGCCACTGATCGGTGATGTTCAGGCAAGTGGCAAAGAGCCGGAAGAGTTGGCAGGCGACATCCGGGTTGAGCTTACCGAATATATCAGGGAACCCCAGGTCAGCGTGGTGGTGACCTCAATGGGAAGCCATGAGTTCACTGATCGTGTTCGGGTGACGGGAGCTGTGCGTCAGCAGGTCTCGCAGCCACACCGGGATGGGATGACGGTATTGGATATGTTCCTGAGTGCCGGCGGCGGAAACGAGTTTGCCGCACTAAACCAGTCAATGCTTTACCGGAAAATGAACGGTGAGGTGGTAGCGATCCCTGTAAAGCTTGACGACATTCTTAACCGCGGGAAAATAGAGACAAACTACGCCATGCGTCCGGGGGATATTCTGAGCGTCCCCGAGCGAAATTTCTGATCACGTAAACCCTGTAACAGCCAGACTGTTGGATTGAGCTATGGCACTTCCATTATCCCAGTTACCAGTTGAAATGCTGCGAGAAGTCCGGTCAAAGAAGTGGCTGGCATTTCTGGTGTTTGTACTGGTTAGTTTTGCGGTGCTTGCCGCCGGCTTTCTCTGGCCGTACAAGTATCAATCCGAAGTAGTGATATTCGTTGATGACAGCAATATCATCCGCCCGTTGATGGAAGGCAGTGCCGTTACCACTGAGATTAATGACAGAGCTTCTGCGGCGCGGGAAATGCTCCTTGGCCGCAGTATCATGGAAACGCTCGCGAAGGATAGTGACGTGTACGATAATGTCGATTTGCCGCCTGAGCGCCTGGAAAGTCGAATATCTGGCATTAGGGGAGGGCTAAGCGTACGCACACGTGGTGACAACTTTTTCAGTATCGGTTTCACCTCGTCATCCCCTATGGAAGCGTTCAAGGTGGCTCAGCGGCTTGGGCAACTGTTCATCGAACAGAGCAGAGATCGAAAGCGTGCCGAGAGCCGCAGCGCCTATGAGTTTATCGACCGCCAGGTCAAAGCCTATGAACAGCAACTCGCAGAGGCGGAGCGCCGGCTCAAGGAGTTCCTTTCAACGAACAAGGATGGGACCGAAGAAGACGCCAACAGAAGGATGGCCAATCTCCGCAGCCAGCTTGAGCTGGCCGAGTTGGAGCGCGCTGAGCTCACTACACGGCTGGAATCGCTGCGAAACCAGCTGTCCCAGGTGCGGCCGACCATCTACCAAGGGCGATCTCAGGACGAATTTCAGGAAAGAATCTCATCGTTGCAGTCTCGGCTCGATAGCCTCCGTCTCCAGTACCACGACTCCTACCCCGATATCATTATCCTGCGGGAGCAGTTGGCAGAGCTGAAGAAGCAGCGCAATGCAGCGCTGGCGGATCGGGAAAATAACGGTGAAAGGTCGCTGGAAGGCAATGAGATTGTTAACCCCTTGCATCAGGAACTTAGTGCAAAACTCTCAACCACCCGTGCTGATATGGAAACGGTTGAGACTCGAATCCGCTCTCTGAAAAGGCTCATGGCCGAGCAGGAGGAGCGGATGGAGCGAATACAGGAAAACAAGACAGAGTACTCGCAGCTCACAAGGGATATGGAGGTCAACAAGGGCATATACGATGATCTTCTGAAGCGTCGTGAGAGGGCGCGTGTGTCAATGTCCCTGGACATTGAAGGGCAGGGCATGAATTACAAGATCAATGAAACCGCCCAGTACCCCACGTCGCCGGTTGGCCCGAAGTTTCCGATGTTTGCAATGGCAGGGCTGGTGTTAGGGCTTGTCGCACCGTTTGGCACCATAGCCGGACTGCTACAAATTGATCCCAGGATTCGCGCCCGTGCGCAACTTGAGGAAGACATTGGCCTGCCGGTGCTTGCTGAAATTCCTGATGTGCGCACGCCCTATGAAAAAAGAAAAGACAGACGTCTCACGATTGCCATAGGGTTTCTCTCTGTTATTGCGATAGCTTTTTACGTTGCTATTGTTGTGGCGTCTGAATTGGGAGCAGTTTGATGTCGGAATCAAGGAATCGAGATGACGATGCGGTAGAACAGAAGCAACGTGCCGGTGGTGAAAGCGGCGACGGGCAGTCCAAGGAAGCCGGTTCCGAGCAATCGTGGTTCACTCAGCGTGACATAGCGAAAGAGGCGGAGAAGGGCGGGTTGCCATACTCTGAGTGGGAAGACTCCAGAATGTTGGTGCCCAGTTCGCTGGAGTTGGGTGCGGGTGCGGTTGACAAATATGTCATCAGTAAACAGATCGTAAAGATGCAGGAGCCACGTCGGCTTACGCCTGATGATCTTGACGAGCGCAGGATAATCTATCCTGAATCGAAGAACCGCAACCTGGTAAACCGATTCAGGGCATTACGTACCAAATTGCTTGAGAACTCTGGCGGCAACAATTTTACTTTGGTTGTAACGGGGGCTTCAGCGGAGGCAGGCGCCTCATTTGTGGCTCTGAACCTGGCGGCCGCGTTTGCGTTTGACCAGTCGAAAACCGCGTTAATCATCGACTGCAATCTTCGCGAACCAACGCTTCATTCCACCCTTGATATCATGCCTGAAACGGGACTGACGGATTTTCTCGATGATTCCGACTACGACATCAGCCGGATTCTATACCCCACCGGCATTCCTCGGCTCAGGCTTATTCCCGCCGGTAGTCGCAGGGAAACACCGGCTGAGTTTTTCACATCATTCAGGATGAAGCAGTTTCTGCAGGCCATACGGCGTAGATATCCGGATCGCTTTATCGTGTTGGATACCGCTTCCGTGGCGGATTCACCAGACGCCCGGATTCTGTCCGAGCTTTGCGACTACACGATGCTCGTCGTGCCCCATGGGAAGGTAACAGCAGGCACGGTTGAGAATGTCGCCACTGCGTTCAAACCGGAGAAGTTTGTTGGAGCGGTGATCAATGGTTAGAACGATCCGCTCAGCGATACGCTGGAAGCGAGAAGCCTTTTTACTCTTCGTTGTTGCCGCAACCGCGGTGTCCTCGGTGGCAACCGCTGAGCCTTTAAAGGTGTCAGCAGGCATCGACAATCGGCACAGCGATAATGCCCGAGAGGCGCCATCCAACGAGGAAAGTGACACCGAAACGCGTTTGAGAGTGAGCGTGTCCCATCAGAGTGATCCCGGCCGCTGCACATCGAACCTCGGAGCGACGTTGGGTTACGGTTACTGGCACAGTGATACCTTTGATCCGGAAACCTACACTAATGCCGATTTTTCCGGGGAGTGCGAGCTCGCTCACCAGCTCAACTGGGCTGTTTCCGATAATGTGAGGGATGTTAGCCAGGATAGCAGAGGGCCGTCCACGCCTGACAACACCACTCGAAAAAATGTTTTCAGAACCGGCCCCAACTACACTATTAAACTGAGTCCTCGCGACAGTATTCAGTTGTCCGCCGAGTACGAAAATACGCAATTCGAAGAGGCCGAGGAAACCGACAGTGATCGGGTCATCGGCATAATTGCATGGAACAGGCTGTTCAGTCCGACGTTTTCCGGTGGGGTCAGCGCCAGCACAGATCGGGCGGAACTGGATACCGACGAGGAGATCGATAAGGATACCCTCAGCCTTGTTTTCAACAAGCGTTGGCCAGCGATGCGAGTGTCCGGTTCGGTTGGCAACAGCCGAATTGAAAGCAGGTTTCGCGGCGTGAGCCAGGAATCAGATGGGGTCGTCGGTGACCTGATGCTCGAGCGAGAGCTCAATCCTTCGTCCGAAATCTATCTTCAAGCCAGTAGGCAGTTAACCGACCAGACCTCTGACTTTGACATCCAGTTCGATGATTTCGAATTCAATCTTCGAGAGACGACAACGGTTGAAGTAACAGCGCTGGAAGCCGGACTGGGTAAGCGGTTCAGTGATGCGAGTTCGGTCAATATCGGGCTTACTGCCAGCCGGTCTGACTACCTGCAGACGACCGACAAGGAAGAAAGGGCCGGGCTATCTTTGCGTTACTCCCGCCCGCTTGGATCCAGGCTTGATTTCAACGTCGGCGCGTCAATGACGCATTACCGCTACGAGGATGAGGGCGAGGATGACGAACTGTTCAATTCCAATGTGGGGTTAACCTACAAGGCAAGCAGAGATCTCAGTGTGTCTGGCCAGATTGGTCATAAGCAACGGACCAGTGATTTAGTCTCCAGAGAATACACGGAGAACTGGATAGCGCTGGGACTCACCTATGCGATCTTTTAAACCTGGCCACGGAATATCAAGAGGAGGCGGCACCGTCGCTATGACTCATGAACACCATCAGTAACGCACTTACGATCGATGTAGAAGATTATTTCCAGGTAGCCGCGCTCGCCGAAGCCGTCGACCGGAAAGACTGGCACGATATGGAATATCGGGTTGAGGCCAATACCGACCGTCTTCTTTCCGTATTGGGTGATCACAACACGAAAGCCACCTTTTTTACCCTTGGCTGGGTTGCGGAAAAATCGCCCGCGCTGGTCCGTCGTATACACGATGCCGGCCACGAGGTGGCGAGCCACGGTTACAGCCATCAGCTTATCTACAAACAGACGCCAGAGGTGTTCCGCGAGGAAACCCGGAGATCCAAGGCTATCCTCGAAGACATTATTGGTGAACCGGTTACCGGGTATCGCGCTGCAAGTTATTCCATCACCGCCCAGTCACGCTGGGCGCTGGATATTTTGTGTGAAGAGGGGTTCACATGGGATTCCTCTATTTTCCCCGTTCACCATGACCGGTATGGAATGCCAGGTACACCCAGATGGCCGCATCGCCTGAAAACCGACAACGGTTCGGAGATCGCAGAATTCCCGCTGAGCACCTTGAAGTTGCCGGGCTACACTCTTCCAATCGCCGGAGGTGGCTACTTCCGTTTGTTCCCCTATTGGTTCAGCCAGTGGGGGCTTGGCTCGATCAACCGTATGGGCAAGCCCTTTGTCTTTTACCTCCATCCTTGGGAAATCGACCCTGGCCAACCGCGGCTCGACGTAAAGTGGTTCTCTCGTTTCAGGCACTACAATAACCTGGAAGTGTGTGAGCAGCGGCTGGTTAACCTGCTGAAAAGGTTTCGATTCACCACGATGAGTGACGTTCTCGTCGAGCAGGGTGTGCTGGGCCGGGATGCCAGCCCCCGGCAGACCGAGATGGGCACTGCCCGTTTGCTTGGGGGTTGAACGAAATGACCTTCTTCACGGATGAGACATCATGCTAACCCTGGTTTTCTGGCTTTCGCTGGCGCTGCTTTTCTATATCTATCTGGGCTATCCGTTACTGGCTTCGTTGCTGGCCCAGATACGAGGCTTGCCAATCTCTACCGACGACTCCTATCAACCCACAGTGACCATTGTCATCGCGGCCTATAACGAAGCGGACAGCATTGAGGCAACACTGAACAACAAGCTGGAACTTGCCTATCCGGACGAAAAAATTGAAATACTGGTAGTGTCTGACGAATCAGACGATGGCACAGACAGCATTGTCGAACGGGTTGCTCAGTCATCCAGTCGCAGCATAAAACTCTTTCGTCAGGTACCCCGGCAAGGCAAGACCGCTGGCTTGAACACGTTGGTTGCGAACGCTACAGGGGACATTATCCTGTTCTCGGATGCGAACTCCCAGTGGGACCAAAACGCAGTGAATCATCTGGTGAGCAACTTCGCTGATGACGGTGTTGGCTATGTGACCGGAAAAATGGTTTACGTGGCCGCTGATGGTTCACTGGTGGGCGATGGCTGCAGCACCTACATGAAATATGAGAATTGGCTGCGGGTAAAGGAGTCTGCCATTGGCTCCGTCGTAGGTGTTGATGGTGGTATTGATGGCATTCGGAAGTCGCTCTATCAGTCCCTGCGAGCAGACCAACTCCCGGACTTCGTGCAACCGCTGAAGGTCGTTGAACAAGGGTATCGGGTTATCTACGAGCCCAGGGCACTGTTGAAGGAAGATGCCAACGAGGACAGCGTCAGCGAGTTCAGTATGCGTGTCAGAGTGAGTCTGCGAGCGTTGTGGGCCCTGAAGGACATGGCACATCTGATGAACCCCTTTAACTACGGACTGTTTGCGCTGCAAATGGTATCTCACAAACTGCTTCGCTATCTGGCGTTTGTTCCGCTGATAACGTTCACGGTGGCTGCCTTGCTGCTGGCCCCCCGGGGAGGCTTCTACGCATTGTGTTTCTTCGGCCTGGTGCTGCTCTACGCCTTTGGCTGGTTGGGACGTAAGGGCGAGGAGCGCGGCCGCAGTAGCTCCTTTGTTTATGCCGTTCCCTATTACTTCCTCTTGCTGAACATCGCATCGCTAAAAGCCACAATGGCGTTTCTGAAGGGAGAAAAGAAAGTAGTCTGGAACCCAAGGAAAGGTTGATACCGATAACATGAGAGTTCTTCACCTGATTGACAGTGGCGGTCTCTACGGGGCTGAGAAGATGTTGTTGACGCTGGTTTCCGAGCAAATGGCCGCAGGTTTGTTACCTACCGTTCTCAGTGCCGGTGAGACTGGTATTCAGAACAAGCCCATTGAAGTAGAAGCTAGGCGTCTTGGTATACCGGTAATTCCCTGGCGAATGAACCCGGGATTCAATCTAAAGGCTGCCCGCGACATACTCCGTTGGGCACAATCCGAAAACTACCAGATCCTCCATTCACACGGTTATAAGTTCAACGTGCTCATGGGCCTTTGGCCCGAATCGATCCGGAAAATACCTTTGATCGCTACACTGCACGGTTACGTAAGGGCGAAGCGATTCACAAAGGCCTGGGTATACGAAACGATAGATCGCCTGATCCTGGCGCGGTTGCGGCGTGTTGTGCTGGTCTCCGAAGCAATGAAACGTCAGGTTCCGGAGAAAATTGCCCGTTCTTCGAAGACTGTAGTGATCCCCAACGGGATGAGCATAGGTTCAATACGTGAGTCTGCGTCGAGTGAGCCCGCTGAGGCTGTGTTCGGATTCCTGAGCCGTTTTGATTCGATAGTATTGGGAGTAGGGCGCTTGTCCGCAGAAAAGGGGTTTGTCCGCCTGCTGGATGCATTTGCCGTGCTCAGGCAGAGCCATGAATTATTGGGCCTTATTATTATTGGCGAAGGTAAACAGCGGGCTGCGTTGGAAAGGCAGGTGTCCGATCTCGGCCTGGAGGATTTCGTTCAGCTACCGGGGTATGTCGACGAGGTTCCAGCGGTAATGAAAAGGAGCGATGTGCTCTGCATGCCGTCACTGACGGAAGGCCTCCCGATTACGCTGCTGGAGGCAATGGCCGTGGGAATCCCGATCGTCGCGTGCGACGTTGGTGAAATCGACAAGGTACTGGGCCATGGTGCGGGCGGACGAATAGTCCGCTATGAAGGGGCATCCCAGCTTGCAGGCGAATTGGCAGCCGTACTTGACCACAAAGACAGCGTCGACGAACAGGTCGAGTGGGCCCGGAACAGGGTGGAAACTGACTACTCGGCAAATGCGATGATGGAAAGCTATCTCGCTGTTTACAGACAGGTCACCCAATGAAGCTTAGTATTATCATGGATCGATACGATAATCCTTACGCCGGCACCGAAAGCCAGGTACTGAAGCTTGTCAATGGATTAATGGAGCAGGGATGGGACATACAGTTCGCTGTGCTTCGCGGAACGGATTACACCCGAAGCGGGATGTTTCCGGTGCCGGTACATGATCTCGGCGTGGGTAGTATTTCCAGCCCCGGCAGTTGGTTCAAAATGTACAGGTATGCCCGGTTATTGCGCAAGCAGGGGTTCTCCGTGGTCCATGCTTTTTTCAACGACACTTCCGTGATCGCTCCCCCCATGATGCGCCTTGCCGGCCTTAAAACACTCATCTCCAGAAGAGACATGGGCTTCTGGTACAGCGGGACCTATCTCAAGGCGCTACGCCTGACGGGTCGCTGCGTGCACGCGGCCGTATGTAACAGCAAAGCGGTAGCTGAAATCACGTCCCGATTTGAGAAGATGCCACTCGGAAAGATCCATGTGATCTACAATGGATACCCCGACATTTCGTCTGGCGAGCAGGTAACAGCCTCCGGGGAAAGTCGTTTTGAGGCCGAGGTTGTCGTGGGTATCGTTGCGAATCTTCGCCCGATTAAGCGTATTGAAGACCTGATTGAAGCGATTGGCCTACTGGCCAGGGAAGGCTTGCATCTCAAACTGAACGTAATCGGCGGCGGTGATCCCAGTGCCTATATGGAACAGGTAACGCGACTCGGGCTTGAAGGGCGCGTCCATCTGTTGGGGAGTCAGCCCGAACCTGAACGCCACATCCGTGACTTTGATATAGCCGTACTTTGTTCGGAAACAGAAGGCTTTTCCAATGCCATCATTGAGTACATGCGATGTGGAAAGCCGGTGGTCTGCACGCGTACCGGCGGCAACCCGGAAATTGTTGAAGAGGGCCTTAACGGCTACCTCGTGCCCGTTGGTGATGTTGAGGCTCTGGCAGACCGAATACGGAAACTGGCGGAAAATCCGAAGCTGCGCGAAAAAATGGGGAAAGCCGCTCAATCACAATTGGCTGACAAGTACTCCATGAAAGCGATGGTAGCCAAACACGTTGAACTTTACCGCCAAATTGAACCAGGGATGGTCGAGATATGATGCGAACACTCTCCAAACATATTTTTTACCCGCTATGGGACTTGAAAGACCGTAGCGGGCGACTTCGGGAATGGAAAACTCTCGAAGAGCAACAGTGGTGGCCACGCCAGAAGCTGCTGGACCTTCAGTTCAAGCGACTTCAGGACATGTTAATTTACGCTTCGAACCACAGCCCTCATTATAGAAAGCTGTTTGCCGAGCAAGGTATTGAGCCGGGCGCCATCAACTCGAAAGCGGCTTTCGAGGCGGTTCCGGTAACCACCAAACAGGATATCCGCAACAACCTGGACCAGTTTGTAAGCGACGAGTTCAGCAAGACCGATCTGGTAATGGCCAAAACTGGTGGGTCCACCGGTGTTTCACTGAATCTGTACTTCGACGAAGCCTGCCAGGAACGCCGTAATGGTGCCCAGTTGATGGCTGATCGATGGGCGGGCTGGGACCTTGGAATGAAGAAGGCCTCGGTTTGGGGTAACCCTCCCGTTGCGGAAACGTTGAAACAGAAACTGCGTCTTCACCTCCTTGACCGCACAATCTATCTCGACACCATGGACCTGAATGACAAATCCATGGGAGAGTTTGTGGAACGATGGCGCAGAGAGCAACCAGGCGCCGTATTTGGGCACGCTCATTCAATCTTCATCTTTGCGAACTACCTGGTATCCAATCGCATTGAGGATTTGAAGCCGGACGGGATTGTTGCCACATCCATGATGCTACTCGACCATGAACGGAGAGTGATTGAACAAGCCTTTGGCTGCCCGGTGACGAATCGCTATGGTTGCGAGGAAGTTGGACTGATTGCCTGCGAGTGCGAACAGCACCAGGGTATGCACCTCAATCTACCGCATGTGTATGTGGAATTTCTGGATGCCAATAATCGCCCGGTGAAGCCTGGCGAACCCGGTAAGATCGTTGTAACGGACCTGAATAACCGCGGCATGCCACTCATTCGTTACCGGGTTGAGGACGTAGGTGTGTACACCGAGAAAACCTGTAGCTGTGGACGGGGGATGTCTATTCTTGAGCGCCTTGAGGGGAGGGTAGCGGATTTTCTCAAATTGCCTGCAGGCGGGCAGGTAGCCGGCATATCGCTGGTGGAACGTACCTTGACCAAAGTGCCGGGCATCGAGCAGATGCAGCTCGTTCAGGATGCGCTGGACCACGTGATTATCAATCGCGTCAAAGGTCAGGATTTCAACGAACATACGGACACGGGACTTATAAGCGCCATGCGGGAAGTGTTTGACGACAGCGTAGAACTCGAGATCAAAGATGTCTCAAATATCCCTCAGGAAGCGTCTGGTAAGTACCGGTTCTCAATATGCAAGGTATAAGAATGAATGATCAGCCTCTGGTAAGCGTTGTTATAGCGACATACAACATGGGCCAGTACCTTCCAGAGGCTATTGACTCCGTACTAGCTCAAAGGTGGGAAAACCTGGAAGTGATAGTAGTAGACGACGGCTCAACGGACGATACGCCAGAACAAATGAAGCGGTTTGAGGGCAATGGCCGAGTGAGGTACCTACCTACGGAAAATCGCGGCCAGCCCAAAGCAAAGAATCGTGGCCTCAAGGAGGCAAACGGCGATTTCATTGCATTCTGCGATGCCGATGACATCTGGCACCCAGAGAAATTGAGCGTACAGATGCCATTGTTTGAGGTTCAAAATACCGGGGTGGTCTACAGCGAGGTTTCGTACATAGACCAAAACGGCAAGACAATTGATAAACCTCAGCCTTATGAGCGATATAGTGGCGAGGTAACCAATCACCTGATTATAAAAAATTTCGTTCCGTTTGGCACAGCGGTTATACGCAGGGAGTGTCTGGAGAAAAATGGGTACTTCGACGAAGATCTGCCAATGGGAATCGATTGGGACCTTTGGCTAAGATACTCCATGGACTGGAGGTTTCAGTATACGGAGGAAAAAACCTATATCTATCGTATATGGCCAGGACAGATGTCTAAAAACTATCGTGGTCGTTACGATTATGCTTTTCGGATTCTAAGCAAATTTATTGATGAGAACCCTGAAGTTTTGCCTTCCAAATTGAAGTCTAGAGCGTGGGCTGACATGTACGTGAGCAGGGGAATGTCAATCGCAGTAGCTGAGAAGACATTTATTGAACCATTCACCGATATATTAAAGGGAATGCGCCATGATTTCCTTTATGTTCAGTTATGGAAAGCTTTAATAAAGCTTCTAATTAGAAGGATCTAGTGGGAAATTTCGGACTATATGACTATAAACTCTTTGATCTATAAAATTGGTCGGCCTTTGGGTGCTCTTAAACTCTCAAAACGTTTAACTCGTAAGCATCCTCGTATACTGATGTATCATCGAGTGCATAGGTCTGGATACAAGTATGGACTAAGTGAAGATATATTTAGAGAGCAGATGAGGCGAATAAAAAAATCCTTTAACGTGTTGACGTTGGAGGAGCTGCTTTTTGAGAACTATTCGGGCCGATTTCCTGAAAATGCCGTAGTGGTGACATTTGATGATGGGTATTACGATTTTTCAAAGTATGCCTTTCCGATAATGAAAGAAGAGGGTATTCGTCCTACCTTGTTTATAACTACTGGATTTGTTAATGGAGACTTATGGCTTTGGCCTGACAAAATACGTTACGCACTTGACAATACATGCGTCGATGAATTCGGAATAGACCAAATTTCTACTGTTTTGAATTTGAAGCTCGATGCAGAAAGAGCTTGGCACTTGATCTCGGATTATTGTTTAACTATTAAAAATCATGAAAAAGAAGTTTTTATAAGATCTTTGTATAGAAAACTTGAGGTTAAAATGCCAACAACTCCACCAAGGGACTACAGGCCAGTAAGTTGGAATGAGGTGAGAGAAATGATGAAAGATGGCTTGGACGTAGGCAGTCATTCTCATAGCCACCCTATATTAACCAAGTTAAACGAAGGTGAGCTTTCTGATGAATTAAAAAAGTCTAAAGAATTAATATTAAAAGAACTAAAAGTGACGACAAGAATTTTCTGTTATCCAAACGGCCAGCGAACTGATTTTAACGATAAGGTTAAAGAATATGTTTCGGATGCAGGATATCAATATGCCGTTTCCGCGTTTCCTGCCATGAACCCGTTAGCGTGCCCATTTGAGCTCAACAGATATTCAATTGACAATAATATGGATAACTTTGAGAAAGTCTTGTATGGGTTATCATTTCTGGCATTGAAAGCTGAAAATAATTTATGAATCAGAACAGTGTAAGTCGTTACGCGATATGGGTTTCATGGGAAAGGCACACCCGCAGTCAAAGCATGTCTACTGCTATGAATATTCCATTACTAGAAATTTCAATCAAAGGGCGTAGCCTTTATCGATATATAAAATCATCATACCTAACCTATCTCGCCATTAGAAAGGATTCAGTAAAGTATATTTTTTTTCAGAACCCTTCGCTTGTACTATCAGTATTCATCGTATTATGCAATTTCGGCCACCGAAAAACCCTTATAATGGACGCACATAATGCCGGTATACGGCCATTAGAAGGAAAGAGCAAGGTTCTGAATCTCGTTGCGGCTTGGGTTGTATCTAAAGTTGATATAACTATAGTAACAAACGCGGCATTGGCGTCTGCGGTAAGGAAAATGTCAGGAAACCCTTTTGTTTTAACCGATCCAATACCTAAATTTCCGAGCAAGGTAGATAGTCCAAGTAGAAAAGAGAATGTAAACGAAGTTGTTTTAATTTGTACCTGGGCAAAAGATGAGCCTTATCAAGAGGTCATTGAGTCGGCTAATTATCTGAAAGATGAATCTGTGTTGATTAGAATAACTGGAAGGCCACCGAAATCCATAAAAAAGGAAAAAATACCAGATAATGTTTCGCTTGAAGGATTTATTAGCTCAATTGATTATCATAATTTACTGATGGAAGCAGACTTAATAGTGGATCTTACGACGAGAGACGATTGTTTAGTATGCGGTGCTTATGAGTCAGTTGCTGCCGGAACACCATGTGTTGTATCGTCAAGTGCTATTAATAGAGAGATATTTGATGAGGGGTTCATATTTACTGAAAATGATGCCCAAAGCATTGCTTTTGCAATTAGATCGGGGTTAAACCGGAAAAAGGAGCTTTCAGAAGAAATTAAAGCATTTCGTCAAAAATACACCCTTATTTTCAGCCAAAAAATTGACGATCTGATTTCACGAATATTCTAAACAGTAATTAATTGCGGCTCGACTAGTTTAGAATCATAGTAGACAGCCTGGGCGTCAGTGGCTATTGTTATAGACAGCTCAGTTGAAAAGCTTGGCATCAAGTTTAATGGGAAATACTATCATGGCCACTTTTAAGAATCTCAATGTAAAGTCTTGTATTCTCGGTCTATTTTTGCCTGCGCTTGCTGTTGCTGATCCTGTAATTAGTGACGTCGAAGGCGACATCTTTGTAGATGGGAAAATGGCAATATTGGGTTCCAACTTCGGAGATTTTGGCGGTAGGATAATTGCGTGGGATGACTTCGAGGGCCATCCGGCTGGCACCTACGTTAACAGAATGGATTCAGTGAAGGGTGATGGTTGGACTACTCAGTACGGATATACAGGGAGCGCGATAGCTGTTAACAGTCAGCGGTCCGTGAGTGGTAACAGGTCCGTCAAAGTCGAATGGGGAGCGGACGGGGGCCATACTATACGCGCATTTGGTTGGGGCGGTAAAGGACCAATAGAAAAAATATACATCAGTTACCAGCGATATATGCAAGGTAACTATAGCGCGTCAGATCGCAATAATCATAAGCAGTTTTATTTGTTTGGAAACAACTCTGATTTTCCTCAGTTTATGCCGTTAATTCCTGGGGGTGAGGTCACATGGGCGATTTACAATAACTCTGGATCGGCATCATCTAGGCTCAGTGGTGAACGAGCCTATAATGAACTAGGTTTAACTTATAATAACACAAATGAGAAATTTCAAAGATGGGAATGGTATCTAGAGTTAAACGTCCCATATGATAAATATAATGGCGTTGTAAAAGGTTGGGTCGACGGTCAGAAAGGATGGGATATATCCGATTATAGGCACGCGTATGGGAGTGGTCAATTTAATGATTTCAGGCTTGGCCATATGGCTCAAGGATTCGTAGGTTCAGCAGTTGCTTGGTTCGACGATGTATATACTGCCACAACCCCAGCTAGGGCAGAAATTTGCTATTCTGATCAATGGGTTAATTGTGGAAGAGAAAAGACGCTGTTAGTACCTGAGCCTCAATCTTGGACTAATGGCAAAATCTTTGTTTCGCTAAGCGGCGTTGATTTTGACTCCACACGCTCTCTCTATTTGTATGTTGTCGATAGCGATGGTAATGCAAATAGTAAAGGCTATGTACTAGATGGTTCAAGCCCCTCAAGCCCCTCAATCACAGAGAATCCACCTAATCCGCCAAGCGGCATCATAGCGGACTAGTTTTTCTTGTTTACTTGAGCATAAGGTGTTGTTATGGATAGCGACTCTTTGAAGTCAAGACATGACTCGGAAGCAAATTTTCACGATAGAAAGTATTCACAGCCAAATACATCCCCCAAACATTACTCCTATGGTCCAACGTATAGGATTTTTCAACGAATGAAGGTTTTGCTTGGAGATGTTAGGGGTAAAGGAGTATTGGAGTATGGCTGCGGCAATGGTTGGATGACAGCGGAACTTGCTGGGCTTGGGTGTAATTTGTCTACATTCGACATTTCTGAAGAAGCAATCATATCAACTCGATCACTATTGGCGAAAAGGGGAGTTCTCTCAAACGTTAAGTTAGATCAGATGGCTGCGGAGAAACTTAACTATGCTGATAATAGTTTTGATGTTATTTTTGGGTTCGCTATTTTGCACCACTTAGATCTAGATCAGGCTTTGAGTGAACTCTACCGAGTTATGAAGCCTGGCGGTGTTGCTATTTTCGCAGAGCCTCTTGAGAGCAATCCTGCAATACAGATTTATAGAAAGCTTACTCCGCAGTATCGAACTCCAGATGAAGAACCAATAAAGTTAAAGTCTTTCAAAGCGAAACTTAGCCGATTTTCGAGCTTCGATTATGAGAGCTTTTATCTGGTTTCTTTGCTAGCATTTGTTTTTGTATATATACCTAAGTTATCGTTCGCTTATGAGCCAACATTAAAAATTTTGATGAAGTTTGATGATTTTTTGTTTAAGTTATTTCCTAGTGCTAAGAAATTGGCATGGTATTCCATCTTCGAAATACGTAAATAGTTAGTTGAGGTGGAATTTGAGTAGTAGCGATTCTTTGGTACGTTCTGGTTTGAGTAGATGGTCTGCCGCCAGAAAAAATCAAAATGGCAAAGAAAGCAAAGTTTTTGTTTATTTAGTTTGCTTGTATTTGATAACTTGGTATCTGCAGCTCAATGGTAGAGTTGGGCTCTTAGAGGCTATCCGCTTCGAATTTATATTAGGGGCATTTTTAAGCTGCTCCGCTGTAATTAAGGTTCTTGGTGAGAACAGTACTCCTACCCCCCTCAAAACCCCTGTTATATTGTTTTTGTGTATACTTGTTTTCTACACCATTTTTTCTTATGACAGGTCGCTTTCTTGGCAAACATTTTACGATCGCACTTTTAAGTTTTCAATGTTGGCTTTGTTTTTTGCAGCCTTCATAAGAACGACTTGGGCGCTAAAGATGGCTACGTTTGCATTTTTAGTCGCAATGCTAAAACTTACTCAGGAAGGTTTCTTAGGGTGGCTGACGGGCAGTATGGTTTGGGAGAATCAAGGTATTCTCCGTTTGCATGGCTCGACCGGACTTTATCGACACCCTAATTCTTTTAGCGGTTTAGCAGTTGGATGTCTGCCATTCATTTATTATCTACTTCCCATTGCAAAATGGTGGCAAAAAGCAGCGTTAGGAGTTCTGCTTATATTTTGCATAGTCGTCATCGTGTTCACCGGTTCGAGAACGGGTTATGTTGCGTCACTTCTGTTAGTCACATTTTTTTGGTGGCAAAAAACTGCAAGTCAGAAGGTGAAAGGTGTTCTGGTTGCTATAGCTATTGGACTGTTTGCGTTATCGATAGTGCCTACGGATTATATAGATAGGTTTGAGTCGATTTTTACATTAGAAGAGAAAGAAGGTAAGTCATCAGAAAAGCGCATTTTAATTATCAAGGATGCTATTTCCGTTTTTGCAGCCAAGCCTTGGGGAGTCGGGGTTGGAGCGTTTCCAACCGTGCGACAGGAAATGTTTGGGAGAGCGCAGGATACACATAATCTTTATTTAGAGCTGTTGACCAATCTTAGTATATTTGGTTTTATCGCTTTCTTATTTTTGGTAGCGAGGCTGCTTTCTACGATCAAGTCGATGCAAAAACATATAGTAAACTGCTGCGATTCAAGTGATTCGGACATTAAATTTCTTTTAGCCCTGTCGAGTGCGATATATGCGTTCGTTATCGCCAGGCTGTTTCTTGGTATGTTTGGTATGGACACTTATGAAATTTATTGGTGGTTTTCAACAGGTGTGACCATATCGATATACCGTTCTATTTACGGTATGAAGCGAAAGCCAGGTGGCTTGAAAGGTGGGCGGTTGCTTATGAGTAAAAAGGCTTTCCAGTTTAATAGGAGCTAGCTCTTTTCTCTTAGCAATACAACTTACTGAACAATGGACCTAAAGTAGAAAATTCTCATAAAACCCACTAGCATATTAAATGAGCGGTTAGTTTTGAGGTTATTTAGTGTTCATTTGTACTTAATGATTCACGACTTGGAAAAGTATCGTTGTCTTGTTCTCTGAAGCCATGAACCATTGTAGTGCTGCCAGAATTTCGTGGTCCAAACGACCTTTTTTCGCCTTAAATACCAAAATGCGGGTAAGGTTAGACGGTAGAAGGCCATTTCAACTCGGTCCTTCAGACTTGTGGGCGGAAAGAAATTCGAAAGCCAACCGTTCACACCGAGGTCCATGACTAGATGATAGCGAGGCGAATCGCCGTCATTCATCACGTAATGCAGCTTTGAAAAATTAACATAGTAAAGTCGACCAGTATCCATTTTGATCTTTTCGCCATCGACCCAGAAATAGACGCCGGAGTTTGTTTCGATAGGGATATGGAGACGAACCTTTCGGAATGCGAGATTTGCCACTTCATGGCCGATGTCACGATGTTTATCGATCCCAGAGCCAGGATCCAGTCGGGTAATACGGACTCGACCTTGAGGGCAACGAAATGAATCCAGAAGCGAAGAGAACGCCGGGAGGTCAGCGCAAATCTCAGTCCGTTTCATCTCCTCATATGGAGCGGCACGTTGTGACTCTGGTCCACTTGCTTCCCCGTTTTTAGAAACTAGTGGTATGGATTTCCAGCCTCGTGAGAGAGTTACATCATAGTGCTCCAGCCAGCTGTCATCCTTCAGCTGATCAAGCTCCCGCCGCAATTCGTCGATGTTGATGGCGAAAGGCAGTTGTTTGGTCAGATCGCACCAAGTGTACATGTTCAGCTCCTTCGAACTCGCAGGGGTGGTCTATGGAAGTAAGTCTATCTCAACCTCTGTGGTTTTCGCACTGTCTGCTTTTGTTTTTGTTGTAGACGTCCGTAATTCATAGTTTCTCTCCAGCCTTTTAACCATTAGTGTAGAATTCCGTCGTTCACAGGGAGTTAGCGCACGTGAAAGAGTTCAATTTCAGTATCATTGTTCCAAGCTTCAATGCGGCGAATACTCTACCGGAGACTCTGGCGAGCATCGTCCCGCAGCTTTCCGAGCATGATGAAATCATTGTGGTCGATGACGGATCGACCGATGAAACCCCCGATGTTATGGAGGGCTGGTCTACGTCACGAGTCCGCTATGTAAGACAGGCTAACAGCGGGGGGCCTGCAAGCCCGCGAAACCACGGAATAAGGGAGGCAAACGGCTCGCTCATCGCTCTTTTCGACTCAGACGATATCATGCTTCCGGGAAAGTTGGAGGCGACCCGTCAGGCTTTTTCACACTATCCGGATGCTGGTCTGCTGTTCACCAATTTTTCGACAATTGATGAACTCGGAAATGTTTTGAGTTCCCGGTTCCTGGATAGTTATACGTTCACCGGTCCGTTTTGTGCAAATGATGAGGCGTGCGTGAGAATTGAACCTCCGGAGGCCTATCGCGCTCTCGGGAGCGAGAACTATATTGGTACATCGGGGGTCGTTATTCCCCGAAAGGTGTTTGATCGGCTTGGGGGGNTTGATGAATCGCTGACCAATGGGGACGACAGGGATCTGTGGTTCCGGGTGACGCGCCAAGAGGTGGTCCTGTTTTTGCCTGGCTGCTACCACGCTTATCGTATTGGAAGTTCAAGCATTTCCAAGGGCAGTGCAAGAAAACGCACCCCCTCGAAAATAAAAGTTTTGGAAAGGCAATTGGACAATCCACTTGACGATGAATTTGCGCGGAGTATCCGTTCCTTGGTTTCAGACAACTACTGTGCGTTGGCGTACGAAAGCTTCCAGAAGAGTGAAATGGGACGATGCAGAGCGGAAGCCATACAGGCACTGAATGCTTCTATTAACTCCACGGCTTTGAAGCTCTATCTGCTGTCCTTTCTTGGCTCCAGATTGGCTGCAAGAATTAGGCAGCTCAAGAATTGGCGGGCTCGTTAGCGGATCGACCGAGCTTTTTGGTCGTCAGCTTTCTTTACATTGAGCTTTTTCATAACGACCTTTTGCGGCTTTTGTCTACTGTAAGTCCGAACCTTTTGTTTTAATGGTACAGGCTTTGCAGCGATCCTTTGGAGATGAGTTTTGTCCAAAGGAGAGGCTAGGGCATGGGCGCAAAACGGAACACCTTCAAGCCAACGATCACATTTATGCTGGCGCTACTCTGGACGGGAATCACAAGCGCAGCTGATTTTGGCGAGCCGCTCATCTGTCTCAACGCTGGGGGAGGCGCCTACACCTCGTCTCAGGGCTTCCAGTTTATCGCCGATGCCCATTTCTCTGGTGGCAATATTGCGGCCCACGCTCACAACATTGCCGCTACGGACGACGACCCGCTGTTCCAATCGGAGCGATACGGCAATTTCAGTTACCAGATTCCCGTACCGACCGCGGGCAGCTACATCACGACACTTCATTTTGCAGAGATTTATTACCAGTCCACCACCACAACCGGTGGTGTGGGTAGCCGGGTTTTCGATGTCTACATCCAGGGCGAAAAAGTAGAATCCGAGCTCGATATAATCGAGCAGGCTGCAAGCGTAACAGCGGTTTCCCGGAGCTATTTTTCTCAGGTGGGCGGCAGCTCTGTAAACATCAGTTTTGGCGCAATTTCAGATCTTCCCAAACTGTCGGCCGTGTGTGTTTTCCCTAGCAACGGTGATTTCGATGGCGACGGCTATAGTGACAGCGACGACGTATTTCCATTTGATGGTACGGAATGGCTCGATAGCGATGGGGATGGTATTGGCGACAATGCAGATGCGTTCCCATTCGATGCCACAGAATCTGCGGACATGGATGGTGATGGCGTAGGGAATAACAGCGACCCTGACATGGATGGTGATGGCTTCGCTAATGATAACGATGCGTTCCCGGAGGATCCGTCGGAGTGGCTGGATAGCGATAATGATGGCATTGGTGACAACTCTGATCCAACTCCCTCCCTACCGAGTGTTGCGGAATGTGTGAACGTTGGGGGCCCGGAGTTCACTGCTCAGGACGGCACTGTTTTCAAGGCTGACACCCATTTCCTCGGGGGCAGAACCGGCACTCATAAGCAATCCATAGCCAATACCTTGGATGATGTCCTTTATCATACGGAACGTTGGGAGAGTTTCAGTTACAACATTCCTGTTCCTGTTTCAGGTTCTTATCTGGTCGAACTTTACTTTGCCGAAATCTACTATCAGGCGAGGATTTCATCTGGCGGGGTTGGTAGTCGGGTATTTGATGTGTTCGTAGAGGGTGAAACCGTTGCGGAACAGTACGACATAATTGCGGCAGCAGGCAGCAAGTCAGCAACCCAGCTTGACCATGTGGCTGTTGTCGAGGATGGCGAAATTGATGTCGATTTCGGTGCTATTACAGACTGGCCAAAGCTTTCAGCCTACTGTGTAACCGAAATCGTGGGCGCTGACTCCGATGGTGATGGTGTGCCCGACGCTCAGGATGCGTTTCCCTCTGATCCCAATGAAACCGTTGACTCGGACGGAGATGGAGTTGGTGACAATTCGGATCTCTTCCCGACTGATGCGTCAGAATGGTCCGACCTTGATGGCGATGGAGTGGGAGATAATTCGGACCCGGATCGCGATGGTGATGGTGTTGCCAATGCCGATGATTACTACCCCGATGACCCTACCGCCTGGGAGAATCCAGGAAGTGATGGTGGAGACAGCGGTGGTGGAACCGGCGGAGGTGAGCCTCTCCACCAGATGTGTATAAATGTGGGTGGGCCGGAATACTCCGCGGCTGATGAAACCCTCTATATAGCCGACAGCCATTTCAATGGTGGCTCGAAAGCCAGTCATGTGTATGAGATAGACCGTACGGCCGACGATACCCTTTACCATTCAGAGAGATGGGGCGACTTCGCCTATTCCATACCGGTTCCTGAGTCCGGAAACTACATTGCGTCATTGGAGTTTGCAGAGATTTACTTCCAGTCCACGGTCGCAACTGGCGGTGCTGGCAGCCGGGTTTTCGACATCATTGTTCAGGGCAATGTCCTGGAGCCCGGGTTCGATATCCTGGCGGAAGTGCCTAGCAGGACGGCGCTAACAAGGCACTATCTCACCAGTTCAAGCAGCGGCTCAATCAATATCTCGTTCAATGCAGTTGCCAACGAGCCCAAGGTGTCGGCCATTTGTGTCAGGCAAACCAATGGCGATTATGACGGCGATGGCACTCCGGATGACCAGGACGTTTTCCCGATTGATTCAACTGAGTGGTTGGACAGTGATGAAGATGGCGTTGGAGACAATACCGACGTGTTCCCGGCCGATCCGGCAGAGTGGTCTGACCTGGATGGCGACGGTATCGGTGACAATAGCGATCCTGACCGTGATGGAGATGGCTACAACAACAATCAGGATGCATTCCCAGGTGATCCCACCGAGTGGCTTGATAGCGATGGTGATGGCGTCGGTGATAATGCTGACCCCACACCCTTCGGTGACATTGATGGGTTCCAGATGTGTGTGAACGTTGGTGGCGGAAGCTATGTGGCGACCGATGGCACAGAGTTCATTGCGGATGCCCATTTTTCTGGCGGAGATATTGGCGGCCCCAATAATTACAGTATTGCTGGCACCGACGATGACAAACTGTTTAGAAGTGAGCGTTGGGGGGACTTCAGCTACGCAGTTCCGGTTCCTGCAGTGGGAGACTACGTTGTTGAGTTGATGTTTGCGGAAATCTATTACCAGGTTGGAACGCCCTCAGGTGGCCCTGGCAGCCGTGTTTTCGATATCTATGTCGAGAACGAATTGACCACCAGCGGTTTCGACATTATTGGTGAGGTTGGCCCGAAAACAGCCATAACCAAGCGTTATCTCGCCCAAACCACTGACAACGCGGTCGGAATTGGTTTCGGTGCTATAGCAGATTGGCCAAAACTCTCAGCGTTTTGTATCTCACCAAGTACCGGAGACTTCGACACGGATGGTGATGGTGTTCCTGACAGCGAAGACGCATTCCCCAACAATCCAGATGAGTGGTTGGACAGCGATGGAGACGGCTTCGGGGATAATTCAGATGTGTTCCCCAACGACCCGACGGAATGGGCGGACGTCAATGAGAACGGAGTCGGGGACAACAGCGACGCGAATCTGGATTCCGATGGCGACGGTATCGCCGATATGAATGATGCGTTCCCGTTTGACCCAACGGAAGCCTCTGATTCAGATGGGGATGGCGTTGGGGACAACAGTGACGCTTATCCTAACGATCCAACCCAGCAGTATTACAGCAGTCTCTACCAGGTTCAGTTCGTGAAGAGCGATGATGTTGTGGATAGCCTGGCGGATGCCCAGGCCTTGATTGATAACGCCACTCAATACGAAAGCGTCGCTTTCGAGACTCATGAGATCAGCTTTACCGACGGTACTTCCGGCAGCGAGGCCATCTTTGCTGCTGGCGAGAGCTTCCCGTTTGTAAACAACTTCGCGATGTTGGCGACTCGGGAGGTTTACGCCCCTGAGTCAGGAGAATACAGCCTGCTTGTCAGAAGTGATGATGGTGTACGCCTGACGGTAAATGGCAACGTTGTCGTTAATGACGACCTGACACGCGCGGTGGACCACAGCGAGGCAGTGCTTTTCCTCGAAGAAGGGTTGCATCAGATTGAAGTTCTCTACTTTGAGAATACCGGCGGGGCTGTTGTTGAGTTCGCTGGCGTCAAAGGTGTCCAGCAGTACTCATTTGATATTGCGGAGTTCTCAGCTGTAACGGATCGCCTGCACGGAGAGGTTTCCACCCCGGTCGTTTACGAGCCGCACATCGGCGGAGAGTGGGGAGAGGTTATTCAGTGGCCGGAAATACCGGTTTCGGCAGCACATCTTCCTGACGGCAAATTGCTGACCTGGGTTGGTGGAACCGAGATAACCGATACGGGTACAAAGAGCACCGCAAGCCTTTACGACCCCGAGACTGGTGTGTTCGTGGGTGTGGACAACGAAACACATAATCAGTTCTGTTCCGGTATTGCCCTGACTGAAGACGGTTCAATCTTCAATTCTGGCGGCAACCCGGACACCAAGAAAACCAGCCGGTTTGATATTGAGACCATGTCCTGGGTACCTCTGGATGACATGGATAAGGCTCGCTGGTATCCGACGACATTAACCATGCCGGATGACCGGGTGTTCACAACCTTTGCCCGAAGTGCGGCCAATACGTCGGAAATCTACTCCAGCGTGACGAACCAATGGACAAATACCCCGGGTGCGAATATGCAGGGCCTGGTGGATGAGCAGAATCTGGTGAATAGCCAACAGCATTGGCAGAACCAGACGGCGAGCATGCAATGGTATGCGTTTATGCACGTGGCGCCGGATGGTAACGTTTTCCAGTCTGGCCCCATGGAAACCATGCGCTGGTTTGGCACTGAAGGGCAGGGCTCCGTGGAGGAAATCGGTGCAAGGCTTGGTGGCGATCAGGCAAGGATGTTCGGTTCCGCTGTCATGTACGACGTGGGCAAGATTCTGATTACCGGCGGTAACGATCCATCGAGTGATGATCCGTCTTCTGATACCGCCATCATGGTTGATATCAATGGGCCCGCACCTGTGGTGACGGAAATCGAACCAATGAATTTCAAGAGGACCTTCCACGATGCAGTGGTTCTGCCAGACGGAAGGGTACTCATAATAGGTGGTACCACAGAGGGCAAGCTTTGGGATGATTGGGGCTCGATTCTTCCTGCAGAGATCTGGGATCCGGAAACTGAGGCCTGGACAGTTGTAAACAGCCTCGAGATCCCGAGGAATTACCACTCAACTGCGCTTCTTATGAAGGACGGACGGGTATTTTCTGGTGGTGGCGGCGCCTGCGGACCTTGCGATGCAAATCATCAGGATGCTCAGTTCTATTCCCCTGATTATCTTTTCAACACGGATGGAAGCGATGCAAGTCGCCTCGAGATAGTTTCAGTTGATAGCACAGTGGTCAGCGCCGGAGAGACCTTATCGGTTCAGGTTTCATCCGGTGCGACGGCTTTCAACATGATTCGCTTGCAGGGAACAACCCATTCGATCAACACCGATCAGCGGTTCATTCCTGTTGAGTTCACCCAGCAGGCTTCTGGATACCAGTTGGAGCTGAATCCGAATCCGAATGTTGTGATCCCAGGTTACTACTGGCTGTATGCGCTGGATGAAAATGGTGTGCCGTCAGAGGGCTATACCATCCAGGTGGTGCGTGATACTTCCAGCGACCCGGGCGATGGTTCTGGGGACCCTGAACAACCCTCTGACTGGGCTGTTCGTACGCCGGCGAGCGGGTCTGCGGATGCCCGTCATGAGAACGACTACATAGCGTTCAAGGAGCGGTTCTATCTGACGGGGGGGCGCGGTAGCCGCTCAATAGACGAGTACAATGCCATCTCCAATACCTGGACCAAACATGGTGTACCGGTCGACGAATCCCAGCAGGAGCTCAGGCTGCATCACTATCAGAGCGTTGAGGTGGGCGGTCGCATCTTCGTTGTTGGTGCGCTTGAAGGTGGTTTCCCTGCAGAAACCGGTGTGCCTGAAATCTACAGCTTTGATCCTGACCAACCAACTCAGTGGAAAACTGAGTTTGTGATCCCGGCGGAGCGCCGGAGAGGCTCGGTTGCCGCGGTCAATTATCAGGGCAAGATTTACGTAGTCGGCGGGAACACCCGCGGTCATAACGCGGGCTGGGTGCCGTGGTTTGACGTTTATGACCCCGTCAACAAAACGTGGACGCAGCTTCCGAATGCCCCGCGCGCAAGGGACCATCACAAGGCTGCTGTGGCCAACGGTAAGCTATACGTAGTTGGAGGCCGGCGTTCCTCGGTGAACCTCGGCAACCCGGTAAGCGATACCATTCCCGAGGTGGATGTCTTTGATTTCGAAACCGGGCAATGGAGCACTCTGGACAGTGATATTCCAACGCCAAGGGGTGGAATAGCGATGATCAAGCAGGGCTCTGAACTGATTGTTGCTGCCGGCGAGAGCGGTGCGGGCGCTCACTCCAATGTTGAGGCTCTGGATGTGGTGACCGGAAACTGGCGCACCCTGCCCAGCCTGGGCATCGCACGGAATGCACCTGGCGGTGCCCGCTACGGCAACGAACTGTTCGTGGTTGCCGGTGCCCTCAATAATGGTGCTGAAATCAATGCCCAGGAGGTCATGACGCTTTATCCACGGGACTTTGCAGTGGACACTGATAATGACGGCGTACCAGACGCGTTGGATGCCTTCCCGGAAAATTCCGGTGAGTATGCAGATAGCGATGGTGACGGTGTTGGAGATAATCGTGATGTCTTCCCGAATAACTCTGTGAACTGGGCCGATACGGATGACGATGGTGTAGGAGACAATACTGACGCGTATCCGAATGATCCTTCCCGTTATGCGGAGAGTGCGCCCCAGGTACTTAACTCCACCACGCTGGTGACCGAACGCGATACGGGTTCACGGAGAGTCTGGGTGGTCAATCCGGATAACGACTCGGTGACGCTTGTCGATGACGGCGATGTGGTTGTCGAAGTGCCCGTCGGGGACAAGCCGAGCGCGGTTGCTGTTAATCCTGTTTCAGGTGACGTCTGGGTTGCCAATAAAGGTGACAACACTCTGAACGCGATTGATCCTGACACCTATCAGGTTGTCAGGACGGTGACTCTTCCGATGGCTTCCCAGCCTCATGGCATTGTGTTCCGCCCGGGATCTCATGAGCTGTACGTCGCCCTTGAGGCGTTGGGGCAGGTATTGAGGTTGAATGTTGCAACGGATCAGACGTTGGGTTCCGCCATGCTGGATGGCAGGGTACGGCACCTGGCGATTGATGTGGGCCGTGACCGGGTTTACGCCACCAACTTCGTAACGCCGTTTGTTCCAGGAGAGGATGGACTGTCTCCGGATGTACAAAACGCCAATGCGGAAATATTTGTGTTGGATGCCGCCTCCCTGGCCCATACATCGACTGTCTCCCTGGGATATCTGAACAAGGGCGTTTCTGAGAGCTCTGGTCCGGGGCTGCCCAACTACCTGAATGCTCCTGTGCTGTCACCGGATGGTAGCTATGCCTATGTTCCCTCCAAACAGGACAATATCCTGTCTGGCGGTCTGAGAGGCGGCGCCGGTATGACCTTTGACCAGACTGTCAGGGCCGTTACATCCCGGGTTAATCTTGCGAACCTGACCGAGAACCCTGGCGTTCGTATCGATCATGACAACGCCAGTGTTGCGACCGGTGCCGCGTTTACCGGCGATGGCCGTTATCTGTTCGTTGCACTTGAAACCAGTAGGGAAGTGGTTGTCTACGACGTAATCAGTGGGTTCGAACTGACCAGGCTGGATACGGGGCGTGCACCGCAGGGCGTTGCGCTGTCGCCGGATGGTGAAGTGCTGTATGTCCATGACTTCATGGACCGCGCGCTGACAACCTTTGACCTGAAAGCCATTCTCAACGGTGACGTAAGTGCGACTGTTGCCGTTGGGTCAACGTCATTGGTCTCGCAGGAAGCGCTTTCCCCAACAGTACTTCTTGGAAAACAGCTATTCTACGATGCCGCCGACGATCGTTTGGCCAGGGACAACTACATGAGTTGCGCATCCTGCCATAACGATGGCGGTCAGGATGGCCGGACGTGGGACCTGAGCACCTTTGGCGAAGGGTTGAGGAATACTATTGGTCTGCTGGGCCGAGGCTCTGGCCACGGGCGTTTGCACTGGACCGGCAACTTTGACGAGGTTCAGGACTTCGAAAATCAGATCCGCTCACTGGCCGGCGGCACGGGGCTCCTGGAGGACGGGGAATTTGCTGTTGTAGAGGATCCAATGGGTGCACCCAAGCAGGGCTACGATGCTGAACTGGATGCCGTTGCAGCGTACGTGGAGTCGCTTACCGCGATTCCCGCTTCACCCTATTACGACGGGAATCTGTCGGCTGCAGGCCAGGCAGGTGAGGGCGTCTTCCTGAGAGAAGGATGTGCAGGCTGCCACTCTGGTAGCGAAGGCACAGACTCTCCCTCCGGAGTAGTGCATGATGTCGGAACTATTACAGCTGTCACCGGTAATGCCTCAGGAGGACCGGTTTACGGTCTTGATACACCCACACTGAATCATTTGTGGGCGACAGCACCGTATCTGCATGATGGCTCTGCGCTTACGATAGCGGAAGCAATCCTGAGACACAGTAATGTAACGGTCACGGAGCAAGAGGCGGTTGAACTGGAGATGTATCTGCTTGAGATCGACGGTGGCCGCTAAGGCAATCGGTTCAGGATGAAGCGAGGTAGCCAATTGGGCTTTGAGATTAAGTGGCGTTGGCTGGTTGTTGTGCTTCTCCCGTGGGCCGCAGTCCTGTCCGCGTCGGAAGGAGTTTGCCAGCCTGCGTGCGAGGTAATGTCTGCCAATGGGCATTTCCATCTTCGGGTTCTTCCCGAAGATGGGAAAGTACCGTTAAACAGCCACCACAGTTGGATCATAGAAGTAGAAAGTGACGTTGGTGATCCTGTTGAGCTGAGAGGGTTGGCGGTTTCAGGTGGAATGCCCGCCCACGGCCATGGGTTGCCTTCACAGCCGAGAGTGACTGAGTATCTCGGCGGTGGCCGTTACAGGGTAGATGGCTTGATGTTCAATATGCATGGGGAGTGGCAATTGAATTTAAGTCTCTCTGATGGCCTAGCACAGGACCACGCGACGTTGGTCTTTAATCTGGATTATTGATGCTCTTCCAGCGCTTCACCATGTGTTTGTTTCTGTTGGTTTCACTGTCCGTGTCGCTACCGTCGCTGGCCAACAACGAGCAGTTTGACGAGCGAGATATACGGATACTTCAATCGCTGAGCCTGTCTGCTCTTCCGCCGCTGCCTGACGCTCCCTCAAACAATGTTGCGGACCACAAACTCGCAGTCGAATTTGGCCGCCAGGTCTTCTACGATTCTCGTTTTGGCAAGGATGGGCAGGTGTCCTGTGCCAGTTGCCATCAACCCGAACTGGCTTTTACAGACGGGAAGCAGCGTGGAAAGGGTGTCGGGGAAGCGGCCCGTAACACTCCTACCCTTATTGGAGCGGCGTACCAGCGTTGGTTTTACTGGGATGGTCGCCGCGACTCCCTCTGGTCGCAGGCCCTGATTCCTTTTGAAGCTCCGGACGAAATGGGAAGTAGCCGGCTCTCTGTGTTGAGAGTCATTGATAACGACGAAAGATACCGTTCCTACTATGAGATGCTGTTCGGTGGCTTTCCAAAGCTCGACTTCTCCAAACTCCCGGACGAAGCCTCACCTTATGGTGATTCTGATGTCCAGAATAACTGGTACAGGTTGTCACGACCGACACAAACGACGATCAATCGCGCGTTTTCCAATATCGGCAAGGTTCTTGAAGCGTTTCAGAGAACGTTGCAACCGGAGCCATCAAAGTTTGACCATTTTGTAGATGCCCTTATGGAAGGCCAGCAGGATAGGGCTCTATCGTTGGTCTCCGAAAGCCAGCTCCTTGGGGCGAAGCTCTTTATCGACCAGGAAAAAACTCAGTGCCTTCAGTGCCATAATGGTCCAATGCTTACCAATGGTGGTTTTCACAACATCGGCAGCGGCGTGTTCAGTGGTCCAAATATGGACTATGGGCGCGTGTTCGGTTTGCAGTCTGTTTTGATGGATGAGTTCAATTGTCTTGGCAAGTACAGTGACGCAGCCCCCTCAGAATGCACCGATTTGAAATACCTCAGCAGGGACAGGCACCAGGGGCTCCAGGGGGCTTTCAAAGTGCCTACTTTAAGGTTCTTGGAAAAGACCGGACCTTATTTCCATGATGGCCGCTTCAATCGATTAAAGGACGTGATGGACTACTACAGGTCGCCCCCAGAGAAAGGACTTAATGGCCAGCATGAATTGAGAACGCTTGACATAACACTTGAGGAGCGAGACGCTCTGGTTGATTTTCTTGGGCTTCTATCAGTTCCTGCTGAGCATTAGATACAGTTTCTGTGGTACCACTGATTTTATCATGCCCTTAAAGGCAGGGTAGGATGGCCTGTTAATAAAACTTCTTGCAAACCAATTCCTTGCAAGCTCTATATTTCCCTGATCGTGAAAGTCTATGTAGCCAAGTTTGAGGTAGTTTTTCGCGGCCAACGTGTGCACTGCATTTTTTTGTTCAGTGTCGAGATCCCACTGCTTTACCCTTTCCGCTACGGCCACTCGCTCTAAATGCTGGGCTCTGATGCGCTGTGAGGAAATCCCGCTTTCATGTTGTCGATATCTGAATGAGCTGTGGTCCACGAACACTGCGTCGCCATGCCGGCAGAGCTGGAGCCACATATCCCGATCATCGAGGTGTCTTAGGTTCTCATTGAACCCTTCGGTACGTAGCCAAACTGACTTTTTAAACACAACGCTGCAGGTTCCGACGAAATTGGCTCTCAACAATGCGGCAAGAAGCCGGCCACCGTTCACGGTATAGGTGTTGGTGCCAGCGGGCGATTTCTCTAACTGTTTTAGAACGCTGTATCTGTCCAGATACTTGTGTTCCGTGATGACACCGTTGGAGTCAGCAAGGCTGAAGTTCGTAAACAGAAATGAGGCCTTTGGAGAGTTTTCCAGTGCCTTCATGGCGACACTTATCTTGTCGGGCTCGGCGATATCGTCCGAATCAAACAGGAATATGTATTCGCCTTTCGCTTCACTGCATCCAGCGTTCCGAGGAGCTGCAGGGCCACCGCTGTTTGCCCTTTGAACCAAACGAACTCTGGGATCTGAAATATCCGCACAAACGGCGCAAGTGTTGTCAGTTGAGCCGTCATCGACGACGAGTATTTCGTCATGATCACTCAATTGGGAGAGCAAACTTTGCACAGTTTCAGTTAAATAGGCTGCTGCATTGAATGCCGGGATAACAACACTAATTCTTGTTGACATGAAATCCTCGCCCGATAATTCTTGCCGCGTTTCCCAGCATGTACGGAGCGACTCCAAGGTCACACTTGATAGCCACCATCAGGAAGCGAAGCTGGCCCCGTTTTAACTTATGGAGAAGGCGAAGGGATAATCTATCGCGGGCCGATTTTAGCCGCCGGTGAATCGCTTCATTCATTTCACTGTCCAGCTCGAAGTTACGTAGCACCTTTTTGCGATAAAGGATTTCATCATGTATGCGAAAGAAATCCTTATCCGTCCCAAACGTCTGCTCTGAAAATATACTTACGCCCTTCCCATAGGTTAGCCCTACGGTATCCGAGCAGATGACGTTATCGGATCTTTTCCCGATTGTTAGCCAGAGAAACTGGTCTTCGCCAAACCTGTAGAACTCCGTTGGGAATCGTAAATCTCCAAACATTTGATAATCGTAAACAATAGTCGAAGTGGTAACGTAACCTTCGATAACCGACCTGAAGTAGTTGTCTTTCATTCTGCATAGGTGGGGATAACCCTCGATCGAGTCGAGATTATATTTTTCAATAAACTTAAGTTTTTTGAAAAGATCCTCATCCTCACCCTCTACAATGCGGGAGCAGAAGTAGAACTGAGCGCCTAGCTTGAAAGCGAGCATAGCAGTTTCGAGATGCTCAGGTGACCAATAGTCGTCCGAGTCAAGAAACGCGACATAATCAGTCTTTGAATTTAACGCGGCAAGCCCCGTGTTTCTGGCAATACCCGGCCCGCTGTTCTTTTGTTCTATCACAGCGATCGATATTCCATCAGGAGGTGAGAGATCCTGTGTAATGGATTTTGTAGATACGGGTGATTCGTCATCCACAATAACAATATCGATATGCGCGATGACGGTCTGACTGAAAATGGACTCGAGGGAGCGCCTGAGCAGTGTGCCGTCGTTCTGGAAGTGGGGGATAACTACACTAATGCGAGGGGCCGTATTCGCCATAGTTTGCTTGTCCTTGTGCAAGCCAACAGCTTGAAACACGCTATAAGTGTGAGTATATACGACTATTGGTTGGCTGACAGATAGTTTCTCGCCCTGACGCCAAGCTTTCCCGGTAAAAGCTGTGCAAGGTGTCCCCATTCCCGTTTGGACAATGACGGAAGAACAAATAGCCAATATACGGTTGTTATCGCCAGGCCGGTAAATAAAAACTCTGGAAAGGTTCCCGTGGGCAATAAGAAGCGAGTCATTGCTGAGGCCACAATACATGATAATGCTATTAAAACTATGGGTTTACCAAGCTCTTTAATTGCTCTGTTAACTGTAAACCCGACTTCTCTCTGAACGATGAATGGCATTACAAAAGCTCGGCCAATGAATAGTGGTGCCGATACCCCTATGGCTGCGGCCACGATGCCGTAGTCCAGTACCCCGATCAGAAGGAAGATCAACGAGGCTGAAGTAAGTGTTTCCGCGATTCCAAGGAAGGCTTGAAGTCGATGTCGGGATGTTGCCATGAGCACGCTGCCCATGGGTGCTGTCAGGAACATAAGCATGCGGCCGCTGACCAGAACCACCAACGTATGGTAGGCCGTTGTGTATTCAAACTCTGCACCCATCCAAAGGCGTATCAACGGTTCACCGAGCAGTATGAGGCCGAAAAGCGCGAATCCACCGAGGATCATGTTGATTCGCAGAAAAACGGCAATCTTGTCATGCAGATCGACGGTATCGCCCTTAGCCTGCGATGCCGCAAACACCGGGGTGCTCATTCCTGTTGCTTTGGTAAGGAACTGGAGGCTGTACTCAACCAGCCTGACGGCGACGTAATAGGTCGTCAGCAATGAAGTTCCAAGATAGGCACCGATCAGAAATATGTCGGCTTTGTCCTTGGCCAGGTTGGTGATATCGATCAGGAAGGCCCAGTTGCTGTAATTGAAGAGCGACCGCATTGTTTCCCTGTCGACAAACTCCCTGCTGATGCGCATAGCCGGGTGGAGATACTTCGCAATAGAGATCAGGATGATGTCTGTGAGGATAGAGGCGCCCAGTTGGACGAGGCTGATGGCGAGTAGTTCATAGCCACGCAGTAGGGCGATAACAGAGCAGACAGTGGAAAGTACTTTTACGACTATTCGGCACCATGCGGTAAGGTCATATCTCACGTAGGCTGCAGCAATGCCGGCAAATGCCTTAAATGGAAATCCGAGTGCTATCTGGAGCCCGGCAATCAGTATCAGAAGGCGTATCAGCAAGACATTGTCTGGATTTTCAACCCAGACCGGTGATACCCAGGCGATGACAGCGCTGGCCAGCATGACGACAACAGCAAGTCCGGAATAGATAATCAGGGATGAGTTGATAACCTGGTTGGCTTTCCTGGTGTCCTCCTGCTGGATATAGCGCGCCATGAACCGAGTAACAGCGGTCGCGAAACCGAAATCAAACAGGTAAAGAGTGGCTGTGAAGCCACCGATGAGTATCCAGATGCCGTACATGGATTCCCCAAGCTGGGACACCATGAAGGGCAACATGAAAAGCCCGACGCCAATCGTAACCACAATGTGAAGTGTCTGGGCAATTGACCCACGAAACAGGCGTTTTACGAGTGACATGGTCGACACTGGGCTTTCCTGAGTATTCAAGAGTTAACAATGGGCGCACTGGACGTATCGGAATGACGAGGCAGTATTGTACATCCATGCACAAGATAGATAACGCATTTCCTTATTCGTGAGGTAACCTACCACATTCCATGGACGAGCTACGACTTTTCAACCGTTTGTGAGGGACCGGTGAGTATTTTCCAGACAGATGCCTGGCAGAATGCATGGTGGCGTGAATGGGGGCAGACCCGGGGGTTCCAGTTGCTGGAGCAGGGCGGTTCCGGCGCGTCCGGAGTCTACATTGACAAATACCTGCTCAAGGGGCTGATACCGTTGCGCTGTCTGCAGTTTGTGGGCACCAATTACCGTAGAATTTCCACCCCGCGCACGGAGTACAATTCCTTTGTTTGTTCAAAAGAGACGTTTGACCAAGGTGCGGGACGGCTTGAACGTCTTCTGTCGTCCTGTGGTTGGTCCGAAGCCGTTTTCCGGGATGTGATTAAACAGTCCCCTGAGGCATTGCATCTGCAGAACCTGGCCCACAAAGAGGGATGGAGCTACCGGGTTGTCGATAGTGATGTGGCCTACAGCATTGAAACGACGGGGAGTTTTGACAACTACCTGTCTGCCTTGGGGCCCAATACCAGGTTGCGTCTCTTTAACAGGCGCAAGGTGCTCGAAATCTGCGGAGAGCTCTCATTTGCGAACGCCTGGCCAGACAGTCCTGATGACTTTTTTAATGCCCTGAACGCTTTTCATGTCGAGCGCTGGGGGCAGCCCTGCTTTTCCGCGAGGAGCCTGAGATTCCATAAGGATTTCCTCACACACGTTGTAGAGGAAGGGGGTGTGCCCGATCTTTCGATAATGCGTTGTGATGGGACAGCCGTGTCAGTGCTGTATAACGTCCATTACCGTGGTCGCTGTTATAACCTTCAATCGGGCTACCAGCAGGATTTTCATCCTAAACTGGCGCTGGGCACACTCCATTTAGGGTATTCAATTGAAGAGGCATTTGAGAATGCCGGTATTGCGGACTTTGACCTTCTTGCTGGCTCTGGTAAGAATGAAGATTACAAAGCTCGACTTGCAACTCATGCCGAGCCTCTGATTTCGTTTATGCTAGTCAGAAGCCGCATATTTCGGTATCTATACCGTATAAAATCCGGAAACTAAAGTGGGGTGCTTGTTTCCCGAGTGCCAACTTGTAGTAAAAAGGTAAACTACCATTTAAACCACGCTTCTCAGGATCTACTACATGGATCGTAATATCGGCATAGCGCGATACCCTTGGCTGTTTCCCGCGCTGTATTTTGCCTGTTTTCTCGTTGCTACCGCTTCTACGTTGAGCGGTCTGGTTGACCGTTGGCTGAAGTTCGATGAGTCGTACTCCCACGGTTTTCTTGTACTCGTGATCAGCATTTTCCTGACAGTCTCTGCGTGGCGCAGGCATCGCCCTGTAGTTGGGTTCTATTGGTTCTGGCTGCTCCCACTGTGTGTTTCCGGCTTGGTATACCTCGCGGGCAGCGTTCTTCTGATTGAAGCGTTCCAGCAAGTGGCACTTTTGCCGCTATTGATTGGTGGGCTTCTGGTGTTGTGGGGGTGGAGGCAGACCCAAGCGTTTTTTATCCCCATGGGGTTGATGGTATTCACGCTTCCATTCTGGGACTATCTTTCCTGGAACATGCAACTGATTACAGTTGCTTTCAACCAGCTGATGTTATCGCAGTTTGATATCGAATTTATCGTCGAGGGTGTGTTCGTCTATTTTCCGGGAGTGGGGGCATTCGAGATTGCCCATGGTTGCTCCGGATTACGGTACTTGTTGGTTGGTGCAACGTTGTCGCTGCTATACGGTGAACTGAATTACCGTTTGTGGCGTACCCGCTGCGTTCTTTTGTTTACCGGAGTGGTGATATCCCTTGTTGCCAACTGGATCCGTGTTTTCGTCATTATTTATATTGGATACGAATCTGAAATGACGTCATCACTTATCAAGGAGCACGATTTCTTTGGTTGGTGGGTTTTCGCCGGGACTCTTGTTCCACTGTACTTCTTCGCTCGTTGGCTGGAAGGCACCGAAAAGAACCTTGACTCGGCTGTGGACGGCAACACGGAAGGATCAGGCCTCCATTCTGCCGCTGGCATGTTATCCCCCCTTTTTCTTGCGCTTTTGATGGGAGCGGCTTCCTGGTCTGTTTCACCAAGCCTCGCAGACATGAATGGGGAAACCGAACAACACAGTGTGTCTCTAGTAGATGCTTCCAACTGGATGCCCCTTTTCCGCCGGAGTCTTCTGGGATGGCAGCCTGCCATTGTTCGTCCCGATCGTATCTTTGAACAGACCTATATAAAGCGAGGAACGGCGCGGGAGGGTCAGGCCGGAGTCCGGTTGTTGGTGGCATTATACAGTTACGACTATCAGCGCCCCAAGTTTGAGGTGGTTCAGTATAACAACCGAATATACGATTCCTCGGTAATGGTTCCTAAGCGTACCTTCAGTGTTGATCCTGTAAGTGGTCAGACACCGTTGGCTGGTCTGGAGTTGGGCTACCGTCAAACGGATACGACGTTTGTAGTGGCGTATGGATACTATGTTGAGGGTCGATGGGAGAATAATGAACTTCAGGCCAAGCTTGCCCAGCTACCGGGTATGTTTAATTCCCGCAGCGATGCGTCGCTGTTAGTTATTGGTGTTCATTGCGAAGAGTGCGACCGGGATCGCGTGTTACGCAACATTTCGCCGTTAATAAAAGAAGCGGCCCAGGAACACCTAGACCGCCTGTACACAAATTGAGTTATATGGTTTTACTTCATTCGACTTGCTGGGATACGACTTCCGATGGCGCACTTGCGAGACCGCCCTGGTCCACGACGCTTATCGAGAAGTACCACACTCCTGACGCCAAATCTCCGAAAGTAAATGAGGTCTCGGCTCCGTCGACCTGCTGGGTTTGTGTGAGCGCTCCCGGTGATTGACCATAGCGAATCCTGTAGTAATCGATTTCACTCAGTGACAGAGACGAGCCATCAAGGCGGGTGCCTGGAGCCGTCCAGGACAGCGTAATACTGCCATTTGGTTCTGCGGGTTCAGGAGATGGCTCGGTTGGGCCGGGGCTAGTGTTCACGGTTCCGACTTCTTCGAGTGTGAACGGATCAAGGCCACTGTTGTATGCCTCAATATTCGAAATACCAGCGTTGTTTGATACAGAGTCAGCGTCGTCAACCCAGGGGCTAAGCCCCTGTGAAAGTTCCCAGGTATCCGGAATCCCATCGTTGTCCGAATCAAGCGAGTGGCTCGTTGTAGGGTCTGGCGCCTTCACAGTGGCAGGCGTGGAGAGGGTTCCGCCTGTATTGGTGTTTGTTGCCCTGTACTCGGCGACCGCTGAACCAACTCGTTCAAAATATTCCATAGAGAGCAGGACTTCTTCCCCGGGGCTGAGTGTGCGTTCATACTGAAATTCGGTGGGAGCATGCTCTGTCCAGTCATCAATAACAAGAGTACCGTTTGCGTAGAGCCTCACGCCGTCGTTGGTCCTGACGGTAAAGCGGTAGGTGTTTGTGCCTGAGTCATGGGGCGCTGTAAATATACCATTCCAGCGAACGCTGAAGTTGTCGTCGGAGAGCTGGGAATGGGGTTGGCCAGTGCCCCAATTGAAGTCGACACTTCTATCGACTCGCGCATCTACAAAATCATCGAATGCTATACCGCTGTAATATTGGCCAACGAAGCCTTCAACGTAGACTGGGCCCTGTTCGGAAGGTTCCGGGACGTCGCCGGCATCAGCCGGCGACGTCCCGGCGCGGTATTCCTCAAAGTTTGTATAGCTATCATTGTCCATGTCTCCACTGGCGTCTCCAGGATCAAGAGGATCCATACCGTAGGCATACTCAGCGCCATCGGGAATGCCGTCTCCGTCTGTGTCGGCGTTGTTTTCGGCGGTTCCCAGCAGGAACTCATCCGCCGCACTTAACAGGTCATCGTCTGGGTCAGAGGTGGCGTCAGCCGGGTTGGTTGGGTTTAGCCCGTAAACGGTTTCCCACTTATCGTATAAACCGTCCTGATCTTCATCGAGTGGTGGGTATTCGGAGTTGAAGGCTATACCTTGGTCACCATCCAGATAGCCAACACGATAGCCCAATGAGTATGCTTCCCTCTCGGAAAGGCCGGCTGTCTCACTTGGCTGTGCATACGAATGGATATAACCGGAGCCGATTATTTGTTGGCTAATTCCAGGACCTTCCCAGGCAACTGCGAAATGGTCACTCCCGGCGCCCTCCTTATGGAGAACTTCGAAATAGTAGCGCTGAGAAGCATCCATTGTTATGTATGGGGATGTTTGGGAGCTGTATTTAGTAAACTGATTGATGTAGGTCCAGCCTGGCACTGTGGCAAGAATGTCGGCGTCATCCGGTGAGCTTGAAGTACTCAGCCAGAATTCAACCTTGTCGTTACCGCTAACAAAGAAGCGATATTCGCCGGATGCCGGTGGCTTAATGAACCCTCTGACGTAGGACCCATAGTTATCGACACGATTTTCGGGGTCTTCGAGGCTGGTTAACGTATCAACGTCATCCGGGTTATTCGGAAATTTGGTGGCGGAGGTCAGGGAGTCAATCTCGACACCATCAAGGTTATCGTAATACCGAATTTCGACGGCACCAGGTTCGCTGGTTTCGGGGAGGGCAGCCGTTGGAGGAAGGTCCTCGATGTCGTGAAACTGCCAGCTTTGACATCCGCTGATGAGTATTACCATACCACCGATACCAAGTGCTTTCGTAATAGACATCATGCCTCACCTCATCGTTCCCGGATTCAGTAGGACAAGTATTGTTTGATAAAGTGAGGGCTGCCAGTTATTGGTTGTACCGTTTTGATCTTTGAGGGCAAAGGTTATATCGGATGGTCATGACGCGATTAACCCTGCCCATTAAATTTTTCGAGCACTTTCTGCGCTTCGTTGTTTTTACCTGATGCGCGATACGCCTCTGCCAGATGCAGTGCGATTTCTTCCGACTCCGGTTGTAGTTCATGGGCCTTTTCGAGAATGGGTACACTGGCTTCGTGATTACCGGCCTTGAGCATGATCCATCCGTAGGTGTCCGCGACTGCCGCGTTGCCAGGGCTAAGCTCGTAGGCTTGCTTCGCCAGATCGATTGCCCGCTTGTCCCCATTTTCGTGATAGATCCAGGCCAGGTTATTTAGCACCACAACGTTGCCGGGTGCGCTTTCAAGCAGGGTCTCATAATTCGACGTGGCGCTTTCATACTGGCCCTCGGATTGCTGCAGCAGCGCCAGCGTAAGAAGCAGCTGGTTACTGCCGGGATACGTTTTGCGGGCGGACTCAAGGAAAGAGAGTGCTTCCTGTGCCTTGCCGGATCGTTGGAGGTTTGTCGCGTATCCATTTGCGAGCTCGGCGCTGGGGCGCTTGTCGAGGGCGAGTTGGTAGAGTTCAGCCGCTTGCTGATACTCTTTTTGCCGTTCGAAGTAAGCGGCTTCCGTCACGTAGGGCGCAGAGGATTCCGGGTGTTGCTGTTTGGTTTCCTGAATAATTCTCCGCGCTTCGTCTTCCTCGCCTTCATTGAAGGCTTGTTGAGCGGCTTGAAGAGCGATGTCCTGGTTGTCCGGGAACAGTGCGCGTGCCCGGTCAAGGAGAGCGGCCGCCCGGGCTGTTTCTCCCGAGCTCTGAAATGCGGTTGCTGCGCTGCTATAGATGCCTGCAACGAAGGGCGTTGCGGGTGATGGGGTCGATTGCTCGTTTCGCTCCAGCAGGGAGGCGGTTAAATCGTCCGCTTCCTGCTGGTTGTTATCCATGAGGGCAACCTCAAGCAGAATCAGGCGAGGGCCGGTCGCTTCCGGATTCTCTTTGAGAATCTCCCGCATGAAACCTGTGGTTTCTTCGCGATCCAGAACGGTCGCCAGCCCTTGAAGCGCCTGGCGGCTATCCGGGGCGAGCCTGACTGCTGCCCGGAACTGCTTCTGCGCTTCCGCTTGATCGTTCTGAGTCAGCGCCAGTCTACCAAGAGCGATCAGCGGTGCTGGTGATTCTGGCGCTTTCTCCCTGGCCTTGTTGAAGTCTGTTTTAGCCGCGTCCACATTGCCTGCGGTGGCTGCAAGGCTTCCCCTGGTCATCAGGGCATTGATACTGTCAGGAGCTTCTTTAATCCACTGAGAGGCGGATTTTACAGCCTCGTCCATGTTGCCAGAGCGAGCCTGAGCTTCAACGATGACGCTGCGTGCCTGCTCCAACTCAGGGGCGCTTTCAAGAACCCGGGTTGCCTCGGCGATCGCTCGGTCATGTTCACCCCGCTGGTTGAGGTAGGTCGCATACCGTAGCCTCAGCTGGTGGTTGTCGGGGTTGCTTGCCAGGGCCTTGTCCATAAGCGTTTCGCCCGTTTTCAGGTCGCCGCTGGCAAGCGTGGCAATGGCCACCATGGCAAGCGTTTCCGGATCGGAGTCTTTGTCCTCCAGATTCGAGAGTATGGCCTGGGCGCCTTCTGGATTTCGCATTTGCAGCCGTGCGGCGGCCAGTAATTTGCTGGCGGTTTCTGAATTTCCCGCTTCTGCGATGGGTGCCAGCAGCTTTTCAGCATCCTCTACCCGGCCTTGCCTGAACCGGACAAGGCCGAGCATCAACGATGTCTGCTCATGGTTGGGAGCTTGCGCCAGAACTTCCTCCAGATAGCGCGCGGCCTCATCGAGGTCACCCTGTTCCACTGCCGCCTGGGCGGCCATCAGGTTGCTCTTAATCGTACCGGGGGCGGACTTGGCCAGTATTTCTTCGTATACGAAAGCTTCTGACTGCTTCCCCTGGGCTCTAAGGACGCGAATAAGGGACGAAATCGTGGCGTATTTGCGCTGGGTCATTACATCGTACTGACCGATGTCTTCGAGGGCCCGGATATAGGCATCTTCCGCTTTTTGCCACTCTTCCTGAGAAGCTGCGAGCTCGGCCTTCCAGAGCCATAATTCACCATTCGCCTCATCGACCTCTTCCGCCTCGGTGACCAGTTTTCGGGCCTTCGATACGTCGCCGCCGGCGAACGCTGTTTTCGAGAGTCCTATCACCGATTCAACTTCCCCGGAGTCTATTTCCCGTGCTCTGTTGAACGCAGTGCGGGCTTTTTCAAGTTCATTGGATGCCAGGTAAATCTGGCCTTCCAGCAGTGCCGCCTGGGTTTCCACCGGTCGGTCCGGGGAGGTGATGTCATTGAGAGCCGCCAGGGCGTCTTCAAAATCTTCCTGAAGCAGATTGGCTTCTGCGAGGATCAGGCTGGCGCGGTTCCGAACCTTTGCATCGATCTGCTCTGCAGGGAGGCGCTCCAGGATCTGGTTAAGGTGCCGTTCGGCATTGGCCGCATCGCCTGCCTTGAGGAGATTGTTGACGATCAGGAAATACGGTTCGATCTTTTCCGGTTGAAGCTCGATCGCGCTCCTGGCTTCCAGTGTGCTCGCCTTGAGTTCACCCTGACGCTGGAAAAAACGTGACTGGTCAATATGACTCAGGTACTGGATGTCGTCCTGGCTCATCTCATTGCTGTCGCCACAGCCGGCGAGAGCGAATGAGATTGCGACTGAGAGGAGGGTGGCACGTACTGCTGAAACTGGCTTCATGGCCCTGGTCCTTTTCCTTATCGGGTCTTGTTCTGGATTCCTTGCCTGCTATTCAGGCGCCTGACGATTCGGGGGATGTTTCAATCCGATATTTATCAGTCAGGTTATACAGCGTTGGTCGGGTTACGCCGAGCAGGCGTGAGGCCTGCGCCATATTGAAGCTACAGGACTGCAGTGCCTGCACAATGGCGGCACGTTCCGCATTTTCCCTGACCTGCCGGAGATTCAGTTGGCTTTCGGGGCCTTCAAGGTCGCAGTTTAGCTCAAGGTCGGCGGCGGTAACACGTTTGCCGTCGGCCATGATTGTGGCCCGTTTCACCTTGTTGATCATTTCACGCACGTTGCCGGGCCATGGGTGTGTCTTGATGGCCTTGATGGCGTCTTCGGTAAAGGCCAGGTTGGGCCGATCCATTTGTTTGCCCAATGACTGCAACAGCGACTGCGCAACAACGAGGGCGTCGCCTTCGCGCTCGCGAAGTGCGGGAACGTCGAGAGTAATTTCACTGATCCGGTAATAAAGGTCCTCGCGGAAAGTCTCCTGATCGATCAACTGCTGTACGTCCCGGTGAGTTGCGCACACCACGCGGACATCGACAGGAACCGGGTTGACCGAGCCCACCCGATCGACCACGCGCTCCTGGAGAAAGCGGAGCAGCTTGGCCTGGAGGGGCATGGGCATGTCGCCAATCTCGTCCAGGAATAGGGTGCCGCCATTGGCGCTTTCGATTTTGCCTTTCTTGCTCTGGGTGGCGCCGGTGAACGAGCCCTTCTCAAAGCCAAAGAGTTCGCTTTCAAGGAGGTTCTCAGGAATAGCGGCACAGTTAATGGCCGCAAAAGGTTTATCGAAGCGGTGGCTCAAATCATGAAGCGCCCTTGCCAGCAGCTCCTTGCCCGTGCCGGTTTCACCGGTAATCAGGGTAGTGACGTCGGTGGGGGCCACTTTTTCGAGGGTGCGACAGATGCCAAGCATCTGTGGGCTGGCCGCGACGATACCTTTGATGTTGGTGCCATTACGCTGACGGGCCAGCTCCCGGTTGTCACGTTCCAGTTCGGCCAATCGCAAGGCACGGTTCACCACGAAGGTCAGAATGTCCGCGTCCAGCGGCTTCTGGTAGAAGTCACTGGCCCCCATACCGATGGCCTTGACGGCGTTCTCCTTGTCTTCCCGTCCGGTGACCACAATGATCTTGGTCATGGGCGACAACCGAAGAATTTCTTCAAGCAGTAGAAAGCCTTCTTTTGCACCGCCTGGATCCGGAGGCAGACCCAGATCCAGAGTAATGACATCGGGTTCGCTTCGACGCAGTGCGGTCAGGGCTGACTCCCGGTCAGCCGCAACGCTTACTTCCAGATCTTCGCTGAAACACCAGCGCATCTGGCTTTGTAAACCCGGATCATCTTCTACGATTAGCAGTCGTCTACTCACAACGGTTACAAATCCCTTTTTGTAATGGTGACGGTCTTGCGATCAATCCTCTAAACCCTGATTCTTAACCGAAGATTGACACTTTGCAATGATAGTGTTCGCTGTATTTCGGTTTCGCCAATTATTTGGCATTCTGCTGCGGCAGTGGGTCGCCGGTAATCAGTCGCTCGGGTTCTTCCGGAGCCTGTTCCGGTTTGAACCGGGCAAGCGGGAACCGGATTGAGAAACAGGAGCCCAGGTCCGGTTCGCTGGTTACATCTATATTACCCCCAACATTGCGCACATACTCCCTGGCCTGATAGGCACCAATGCCCATGCCCGTCAGCCCCTTGGTACTTTCGAACGGTTTGAATAACTGGGTCTGGATAAAGTCCTCGGTCATGCCGGAACCGGTGTCCTGGATGAACAGCACGACGTTGCCCTTGGCGGTTTTCAGGGTGAGAGTGATTTCGCCATCGGGTGGGGTGGCATCCTGCGCATTCTGAATCAGGTGGCCGAGAATGCTGTAGAGTTGCTCCCGATCGGCATTGATGAAAATGTTTCCGGGATTATCGGCAACTCTCGGTGCAGGTTGGCGGCGGGAGTAGTGCTCCGCCAACTGGCTGACAACCTCAGTCAGGTCGATCACTTCGGTCACCAGGGTTTCGTCCGCTGGCTTGCGGATGTGATCCACAAGGTTCGACATCTTGCGCACGGCATGGTCAGTGGTGTGAATCATATCGTCGATAAAGGCCGGGTTGTTCCGGTGCCTGGGGGCGTTTTTCACCAGCAACGATAGTTGAGCAATCAGTGTTTTCAGGTCATGCACCATGAAAGCAGACGCCTTGCTTACCGCCTCAAACTGCATGGCCCTGGAAAGCCGGTTCTGGGCGTCAGTTTGTGCAAGCAGGTTACAGGTCTGTCGGGCGACAACCTTGATCAGGTCAAAGTTCTCCCAGTTGAGTTCAACGCGCGCGTAAGGGTTGCCGACCATGGCAATACCGTATAAGTCGTTGCTGAGGTATAGGGGAATGACCAGCCAACCATCCGGTGTATGTGATATCGGGTCGGGGATCTCCAGCAGGTTGTAGCTGACCGGATCGCCACGATATTCATGAAGGTCGATAATCCACTCCCGTTCCCCAAAGAAGCGGACAAGTTCGGAGTTGGCGTCGATGGTCGTGTACTTGGGCGTGACCATGTTGACTGCGTTCTTGAGGATGAAGTCGCCTCTTTCCTCTCGTATCCAGAGTGCGCCGGCGTTGCTTTCAACCAGGCTCGAAAGAATGCGGATGACCCGTTCCGGAAGTGGCGGGCTGTCGCTGAGGTCGGCCATTTCCCGGGTCATTTTCAGCCATTCGTCGCGGTAGTCGTATTTGTAATCGAAAAAGTTCTGGCTGATAAACACCATTAGCCGGGAACGCACACGGCGCGAGACCAGCAGGGTGACGAGGAATACCAGTGCGATGCTGAAGAAGAGTACCTGCAGGGCGTCGCCCCATTCGCCTCCCAGGGTTTTGACGTAGTAGCCACCCAGTGACAGGAACAACAGGTAACCACCGGCGAGTATCAGGGCTCCGGCGTGGAAGACGGCTGAACGGGAGAGCTGGAAATCCACTGGCTGTTTGCGGGTGTTAATCACGTTGACAGCAAACAAGGGCACCAGTGCAGCGTTGACCAGGCCACGGGCGTTCCAGAACGACTCCGAGACCTGGCCAAAGAGCAGGGTGTCGGCATACATGAAGAAATCAAAGGCAAACAGGCTGCCAACGGCAATACAGACATACTTCATGCTGGACCGACCAAATGACACGGAGTTGCGCCAGATCTGCTCAATCAGCGATAAGCCGAGTAAGGATAGGGCTATCTGGCCAACCACTTTGGTTTTACCGTCCAGAATGCTGAGCCCAAAGAAATATTCCAGGACACCGCTGCCGAGTAGGAGAGCAACCAGGATCAGGGTGGCTGCCGCCAGCACTTTTCGTAGGCGACCGACAAGATTGGCAGACCGGAATGAATCGCGAAGTAGGGCGAAGAGGACGGTAATCCACGCGGCATCACGCAGAAGTTCCAGCAGGTAGCGAATAAAAAAGCTTGGTTCGCCCCAAAGGCTTTGGGTAACAAGTGAGCCGGCCCACAGCGTGGTGACCACGGCGGCGAGGAGCAAAGAACGATCAATGTCCCGGCGCAGGTATCGTGTGGCAATCAGCAGCGATAGCAACCCAAAGGCAATGGCTGCCGTGGAATGACTGATCAGGCTGAAATTATTCAACATGTTTCGCTTCCTGCGCTATGCGCCACTTTCCATAACGGCACCGATTTCGATCCTGTGCCGTTCACACCGGCTTCTTGTTCTCCCGGTAGAACCGGAATATCTCTTTTAGCGGGCGCCTGGGAGTGAAACCGAATTCCCTGGCGAACGCCCTGCCGTCGATGACTACAGGATACTTGAAAAAGTGCATCAGGTACGAAGGAAAACTTCGCAGGTTGAGTGTGCGCAGTATCATCCTGGGCAGTATGGGGGGAATAGATGGTACTGGTATGCGGCCGCAGCCGCAGAGCTTCAACGCATGCTGGTAGGCCACCCAGTCCTGCGGCGCGACATTGAAAATTCCCCGCTGGGGTTTGTTGTAAGCCAGCACGATGGCATCCGCCATGTCATCGATATGGATAAACTGCATCATCGGTGAAAAACCGGCCAGAACAGGTGCCCGTTCCATGCCCAGCAAGGTGCTGATGGAGTTGCGCACGCCCGGGCCGACAATGTTGCAGGGCCGCAGAATGGTGATATTCAGGTCCGGGTAGCGCCACAGGTAGATGTTGGCCAGGTTCTCCAGTTCCACGGAATCAATCAGGTCCGCGCTCAGCCCCGCACTTTTCAGCGGAGCTTCCTCGTCTATCAGCGCCGGGTTGTAGGCCACCGCGCCATAGACGTGGAAGGTCGACAGGACCACCACCCTTTTGATGTTGTACTTGTGGCTCAAGTCCAGCAGTTTCTGGGTACCGAGCACGTTGGCGTTGTACCGGCGCATTCGGGTGAGCTGGCTCGACATGATGCGGCCGAGATGAATGACGCCATCAAACCGGTAACGCCGGAAAAGGTCTTCGAAGGAGCGTTTGTTGAAGTCGATGCAGTAGCTGGGGATATCGTCGCCCAGATAGACCTGTTCTCGAAAATCCACGGCAACGAGGTTGCAGGTGTCCCGCAGGCGGCTGATTACCTGTTGAGCCAGGGCGCCGGCTGCACCTGTTACAAGAATCTGGGGTCTGCTTTTTTCAACCATCAGAACAGCCTTTTCCTTTCGCTCAGTCCGGTATCGATCAATTCACTGATCGCTGCCTTCACCTGTTCAACTCGCTCTGTCACCTGTTCTTCGGGAATTTCCAGGTCGTCAAACACCATTGGGTCGCCAAAGTTCAGGTGGACTTTGGCCGGCAAGACAAACGGCATGGCCACCGGAGCGTAGGGAATGCCGAGCCACCGAGCCAGTGGTTTGATGTTGGCGATGGCGGGAATGGTTTCCTCACACCCGACCACGCCCACTGGCACAATGGGTGCCTTGTACTTCATGGCCAGGTGCATGAAGCCGTTACCGAACCGCTTGAGCTGGTAGCGATCCTGATACAGCTTTCCAGACCCGCGAATGCCTTCGGGGAATACGATGACGGCCTCGCCGTTGGCCAGCATCTTGGCGCAATTGGTGGGGTCGCCCAAAACCGCGCCAAACTCGTTCAGCAAATTGCCGAGGTAGGGGACGGTCGGGAAAAAACGTTCGATCATTGCCCGGGGAATGCGCGGGTTTTTCTCGCGAGAGGCAAGGGCGTAGGCGATCAAAAGTCCATCTACCGGCAACTGCCCACTGTGATTCGGGACGATCAGCACCGGCCCCTCCGAGGGAATTTTGTCAACGCCGGTGGCTTCCACTCGAAAATACTTTTCGTAGATCTGGCGGGTCAGGGAGAAGCCGTACTTCATCACTTCGTTGTTATAGCCCCAGGGATCGTACCCCAGAGAACCAATCGGCTTGCGGATGCGATTGATGTGATTCTCCAGCTCTGCCGGGATCAACCGTGACTTCAGAATCGATGCTAGACCCATGTGGTTTCTACTCTCTTCCTATCATAACGCCAAGGGTATGACTCTGGCCCGTATTCAGCACGCGGTAATCGCCGAGAGCATTGGCGCTTTCAACGCACAGCATGGACTCCCAGGCAACGTCGGGGAAATCCGACAATCGTGCCGCTTTCTCCGGCCCCGGATTCCAGACAACCGTGGAGTCGCTGCCGATGGCGGTGATGCGCCGGTTCCCTGATGGGGTTTCAACGATCAGCGAATTGCCGCTTTCATAGATGCGGTCGGTTTCACCCTCGAAGCTCACTGGCCCTTGCTGTGTGTGGTAGCTCCAGTCTTTCAGGGAGTCCACGTATCCGCAGTTTTCGAGGCCTCTGACCAGCGTTCTGGAAATGTCCGGGGTCGGAAGATAGGTGTGAAGTGCCTGGGTAAACGCCAGCGGTTCCGAACCCGGATTGGTGGTGGTCAACGCCAGTTGGCAGCCGTCAGCCGAGAAGTGGAAGGTCATCAGTAACCGGGCGCGGCCGTCCCAGGCATCAGAAAAGTCACTGTTTGCATCCAGTGACAGGCTGATTTCCACGTTGTGCGCGGTTTCCCTGACATCCTCCAGCTTCCACACTGCCGTACGGGCGAAACCGTGGGAGCTGGTGGTCAGCAGCCTGCGGCGAACTTCCGGGGGATTTTTCTCGGGCGCCCCAAACCAGGGCCAGCATATCGGGATGCCACCACGGATGGCTACGCCGGGTTCAAAGCGCGCGGTGTCGCTTATCCACAGCCAGTCTGGTTCGTCACGGGCGGCAAAGTGAGTAAGGTGAGCGCCCTGCAGGAAAAGGCGGGCGTGGAACAAGGGGTGGTGTACCTCCATGGCTTCCAGTTGCCCGATGGTTGTCCATCGGGTGAACGACCAGTGCCCGGGTTTTAGTGTCACGTAGTGCCTCGTTACAGCTTTCTAGGTGGTCAATGGATTGTCGGTCTGAGGTGCCGCAAGAGTTACGGCATGTCCTTATACTCAGGGTAAATTAAAACTGTGCTTACGGCGAGAAACCATCATAAAATCGGCCGTCCCCGTCGGAGTTTGATGAATGATTGACCAGATTACTGCCTCAGTTCCCGAGTCTTGCCAGGCTGGAGTCGATCTTTCGACGCCGGGAGGCGATCAGTGGCTTGATGACTTGGCCGATGGTCTCACGGAGCACGGCTGGATGAGCCAGGATGTGTCTGTGCTGTTAACTCCGTCTCTTTTAAAGGGTCTTCGCAGTGAAGTTCGGATACTGGACCGGACCGAGGCACTGCGTAAGGCAGGTGTGGGGCGTGGCCAGGATTTACTCCAGGACAGAGCCGTAAGGCGGGACAAGATTGCATGGCTGCAGGGGGTGACACAGGTTCAGGCGGCTTTGTTCGAATTCTTCGAGTCGGTCAGGCTGGGTTTGAATGAGCGGCTGTTCCTGGGGCTGAAACGGTTTGAGGCACACTACGCCACCTATCACAACGGTGATTTCTACCGTCGCCATGTGGATAGCTTCCAGGGCAGGGCGTCGCGGGTTGTCAGCCTGGTTTTGTACCTTAATGAGGGTTGGCAGGAGGCCGACGGCGGCGCGTTGCAGATTTTCAATCGTGAAAACGAGAACGAGGTATGTGGCGTCGTATTGCCACTGGCAGGGCGGATGGCGCTGTTTATGAGCGAAGAAATTCCCCATGAGGTGTTGCCGGCCCACCGTACCCGTTACAGCGTCGCCTGCTGGTTCCGATGCGATGAAGTGCCGCTGCCATTGTAGTGCCGGAACCCTTTTGCTAATATGCGCGCCGCTTTGAGGGATTTCGCCCCAAAGCCCGTTATGGTGGCTCCATTGGTGCCTCCGCAACGATAAACCGTGAACCCGGTCAGGCCCGGAAGGGAGCAGCCGAAGCGGTGGACTTGTGTGCCGGAGTGTCGCTGATGGAGTCACCCCCAGATTTTTCCTTTTAACGCCCCCGATTATCCCTCTCTGATTGCTTCTTGTTGGCTTCTTCTAACATCCTGACCGTGCTATGGTTAAACCCATTTTTAACGGCAGTTGGCAGAACATGAGCTACCAGGTACTTGCCCGTAAGTGGCGCCCCCGGACATTCGAAGATATGGTCGGCCAGGAGCATGTGCTCCAGGCACTGATCCACGCCCTGGACAACCAGCGGCTGCACCACGCCTATCTGTTTACCGGTACCCGGGGCGTAGGCAAAACAACAATTGGCCGATTGCTGGCCCGATGCCTGAACTGCGAAACCGGCGTTACCGCCACGCCGTGTGGAACCTGCTCCAGTTGCCAGGAAATCCAGGAAGGGCGGTTTGTTGATTTGATCGAAATCGACGCAGCCTCCCGTACTGGCGTGGATGATATGCGGGAACTCACCGATAACGTCCAGTACTCGCCAACCCGTGGCCGCTTCAAGGTGTACCTCATTGACGAGGTACATATGTTGACCAACCAGTCCTTTAACGCTTTCCTCAAGACCCTTGAAGAACCCCCGGAACACGTCAAATTCCTGCTGGCGACCACGGATCCCCAGAAGCTGCCGGTGACCGTGTTGTCCCGTTGCCTGCAGTTCAACCTCAAGCGGATGACGCCCGAACACATTGCCGGGCACCTGCGCCACGTGCTGACCCAGGAAGGCATTCCTTTCGAGGAACCGGCCCTGTGGCTATTGGCACGTGCCGCGGATGGCAGTATGCGGGACGCCCTGAGCCTGACAGACCAGGCCATTGCCTTCGGCAATCAGACGCTCAGCGGCAGTGATGTCAGCAACATGCTGGGCACGATTGATCAAAGCGATATCGAGAACCTGGTGAATGCGCTGGTGGAAGACGACGGGCCCGCGCTGCTGTCCGAGATCAATCGTATTTCCGATTTTGCGCCGGATTACAGCGTGATCCTGGCGGACCTGTTGTCGCTGTTCCATCGGGTGACGATGGAACAGGTGGTGCCGGGCAGTGTCGATAATGCCCTTGGGGATGCCGCGCAGGTGGAGTCCCTGGCGCGCCGGCTGAGCGCGGAAGACGCGCAACTCTTCTATCAGGCCGCGCTGATGGGCCGTAAGGACCTGGCGGTCACTCCCGATGCCCGCCTGGGGTTTGAGATGACGTTGCTGCGAATGCTGGCCTTCCGGCCTGGCACTGACCGCCGTGAACCACCGGTGGTGGCCTCCGGGACGTCATCATCAGGGCAGGAGTCCCGGGAAGACCCTGAGCCTGGCCCGGCAGCGTCGGAGACAATAACAGCGGCTGTTGAGCCTGAACAAGCGCCTCAACAGCCAGATTCAGAACAGCGGGCAGAGCCAGAACAACGAACCGAACCGACGCCCCAGCCGGAGCCTCAACCGGAAGCCCAGGAGCCCGTACTGGAATCCCAACCCGCTCCCGCGCCAGAGGAGCCTGACGCTGCCTGGCTGGCGAGCCTGGATGAAGCAGCTGAATCTGCAGCGGCCGAAGCGGCCAGCACTGAGGATTATGAGCCCGAGCCCGTAGCGCCTGAGCCGGAATACGTCGAAGCGCCTCAGGCCGATGTGCCCCAGGTAGAATCAGCAGCGTCGACCGAATCGACTGAGCCGGCCGAACCGATCGAAGAACCCGCGGATACTGGCGAATTTGTCTGGGAACGTGATTTTCGCAGCCTGGGCATTGTGGGTATGCCGGGTAACCTCGCCAGTAATGCGGCTATGGCCCGCAACGGCGATGAAATCGTGCTGACCATCGATGAAGGTCACGCGCGGTTGTTGAACGCCCGCCATGAAGAAAAAATTATCGAGGCGTTGAGGAATCGGTTTGGCGCCACCATAACCCTGCGTGTGGAGCAGGGCGATGCTGAGGGCAAAACGCCGGCTGCCTGGGAAGAGCGCCAGCGGCAGGCGCGCCAGAAGGCAGCGGAAGACTCAATTCGCAATGATCCCGCAGTGCAGTCGATTGTTGAACGATTCGAGGCTCGGGTCGTCGAAAACAGTATCCGGCCGCCGAATCAGGCAAAGTCCGGCTAAGGTCTGCGGTTGGAGCCACGTGGTGGCAACTCTCTAAGGCAATTCTGTAGAAGGTGAGCGTGATGAACAATATGGGCGACCTGATGAAAAAGGCCCAGCAGATGCAGGAAGAAATGAAGAAGGCCCAAGAAGAGGCCGCCAAGGCCGAGATTACCGGCGAAGCCGGCGCGGGCCTGGTCAAGGTGACTATGAACGGTCGCCATGACGTGCGGAAAGTGGATATCGATCCGTCCCTGCTGAGCGAAGACAAGGAAATTCTGGAAGACCTGCTGGCGGCTGCTATCAACGACGCCGTGCGCCGTGTTGAGGAAAACCAGAAAGACAAAATGTCCGGCATGATGTCGGGTATGGGTATGCCTCCGGGCTTCAAGATGCCGTTCTGATCGAGGATAGCTGATGGCTTTTAGTCCGTTGGTAGACGAACTGGTGGAGTCTCTCCGCTGTCTGCCTGGCGTCGGTCAGAAAACGGCCCAGCGTATGGCCTTCCACCTGCTGGAGCGCGGCCGCTCTGGAGGCTCGCGGCTTTCTGACGCACTGGATCGTGCCATGACCGGTGTGCGCCGCTGTGAGAGCTGCCAGAACTTCGCCGATACGCCTACCTGCAATATCTGCGAAAACCCCGAACGACGGAATGGTACGCTCTGCGTGGTGGAAAGCCCCTCCGACCTTCTTGCCATTGAGCAGGCGGGCGATTATCGCGGCAGCTACTTCGTGTTGATGGGGCATCTGTCGCCCATCGACGGCGTGGGCCCCGAGGAAATCGGTATTGAGCGGCTGCTGCAACGCATCCACGGAGAAGGGGTGACGGAGCTGATCCTTGCGACCAATCCAACTGTGGAAGGTGAGGCGACTGCCCACTACATTGCCGACAGGCTGGATGGCCGCAATATCCTGATTACCCGTCTTGCCCATGGTATCCCGGTGGGGGGCGAACTGGGTTATGTTGACGGATTTACCCTGACCCATGCCTTCCGTGGCCGAAAACCTCTGACTGATTAAACCTGACCGGGATTATTATATGGATTCCAACACCCCGGCCGCTTCCGTTCCTGCGGCTCCCGACACGGTTACCTGGATTCGGGAGCCGGACGACCTGGACCGCTGGCTTGCCGAAGGGCAAGGCGAACCGCTTGCACTGGATACCGAGTTCGAACGGGTCAACACTTTCTTCCCGATTCCTGGTCTGGTCCAGTTGGGGATGGGGCAGCGGTTCTGCCTGGTAGACCCGTCGGTCGCAGAGGCGTCAGAGGGCTTTCGCAACGCGCTCACCGACCCGGACACCCCCAAGTTGCTATACGCCATGAGTGAGGATCTGGAACTGTTCCGGCACTGGTTGCAGCTGGAACCGGAGGGCATTCTCGACCTGCAGATCGGCGCCGCGCTGGGCGGTGCCGGCTTTTCCGTCGGTTATGCCCGGCTGGTGGAAACTCTCTTCGGTGAATCACTGGATAAATCGGCGACGCGCTCGGATTGGGTTTCTCGCCCGCTTTCCGCGGCTCAGGAACGCTACGCTCTGGATGACGTTCGCTTCCTTGTTCCCTTGTATCACTGGGTGATTACTCGGTTGCAGAAACGGGGCCTTGAAGCGGCATTGGCTGACGAATCCACTCGATTTTCAAAGGAACTGGCAGCCCAGGATAATCCCGACAGCCATTACCTGAAACTGCGCGGCGGCTGGACATTGAGCCGCCAACAGCAGGGGGTGCTGAAAACCCTGGTGTGTTGGCGGGAACATGAGTCGCGCCTCCGGGATCGGCCCCGCAACCGTGTTGTGGCCGATGCGCTGCTGATTGCCATCGCCCAGAGACTGCCACAGTCAGTACGGGAGCTATCGAATATCCAGGGCTTGCCTCCGGCCGTGGTCAGGCGCTACGGGGATACGATTATTAATATGGTTGCGGAGGCATCGACCGCGGATAATTCCGGCATCGACGTTATTGCCGCTCCGCTGAGCCGCCAGGACCAGATGTTCTATAAACAGCTCAAACGCCTGATGGTGAAGGCGGCGGAGGAACGGGATGTGCCGGTGGAACTGCTGGCGCCTCGCAAGCGTCTTGAGGCTGTTGTACAACAGCGAAACCTGGCTGCCGGGCTGTTTGACGAGGGCTGGCGCCGTGACCTCCTGGCACCGGTGCAGGAACAGATTGAGGAATTACTGAAATCATGACCGAAAAGACCTTTGTGTCGGTGTTTCGCAGCAGTAAGAAGCCGGACACGTATATCTACGTTCGACGGGGCCAGGCCTGGGATGAACTGCCGGATAGCCTGCGGGGCATATTCGGCCAGCCAATACACGCCATGGACCTGATCATGACACCGGAACGGAAGCTTGCCCGAACGTCTGGCAAGCAGGTTCTGGAGGCTATTGCCGACAAGGATTTCTTCCTGCAGATGCCTGAGGAATCCAGCGGCTACGTTGTAGACTTTCGCCGTAAACCGGAGCCCGGCCGGGAATGATTGCAGAGATTCCGTTCTGGCAACGCAAACGTCTCCATGAGATGACCGCCAAGGAATGGGAGTCCCTGTGTGACGGCTGCGGAAAATGTTGTCTGGCCAAGCTGGAAGACGAAGACACCGGCGATGTCTACTACACTGAGCTGGTATGCCGTTACATGGAGCAGGACACCTGTCAGTGCAGCGTGTACTCCGAGCGTTTGCAGAAAGTGCCTGCATGCACGGTGCTGACACCGGATACGCTGAGCGACTACCATTGGCTGCCGTATACCTGTGCCTACCGCACACTGGCGGAAGGGCGTGCGCTTGCAGACTGGCACCCGCTACGGTCGGGTGACCCCGATACGGTTCATGAAGCGGGTGTATCGGTGCGTAATCGCGTGATCTCGGAAGCCGATGTACCGGAAGACGATTGGGAAGAACACATAATTCACTGGATCCTTTGATGATAGACGCAGAAACAAACCTTGCTTACGGAATATTCTGGGCCCTGTACGCCGTCGCCTTCGTGGTGTTCTTCTACACCATATCCCGCCTGTTTCGGGTAATTCCGGTTTATGCCATCCGCACGCTGTTGCAGGCCGCGTTGATTGTCCTCCTGTTGACCCCGGTCGAGTCCGGTGAGGTAGCTGGCTGGTGGATGCCGGCCTGGTTGCACGGCGGCTACGAAACCATTCTGGGTGATGCCGCCAACGCGGGCCGGGCCTTTGTGAACATGGGCATAGCATCCCTGGTTATGGTGTTGGTGTGGGTTCTTGACCTCGTCAGATACCGGCTGGTTAAACGCTGAGACTTTCCTTGATCACCACCTCGCATGGAGCTGCCCTGATGCGACTTCTAAGCCGCCTGTTTGCTGTCATCCTCATCCTGCCAAATACGGCGCTTGCACAGCAGGCGCCAACCCTGCAGTTACCCGACAGTGCCGATGTCCGAATTATTGTCGACATCTCCGGCTCCATGAAAACCAACGACCCGGACAACCTGCGCCGCCCGGCTGTGCGCCTGTTGGCGCGTATGCTGCCTCGGCAAGCCAATGCCGGAGTCTGGACCTTTGGTCAGTACGTCAACATGCTGGTGCCCCATGGCAAAGTCACTGATGACTGGCGGGGGCTGGCTGTCGAACGCTCAGATGAGATCAATTCGGTCGCCCTTCGTACCAATCTGGGGGAGGCGATTCAGGTTGCCAGTGATGATTACCTGTTGGGCTCGGAGAGCCTCGACAATACGGACTTCATTCTACTCACCGATGGCAAAGTGGATATCTCCGATAACGAGAGCGCCAATGATCGCGAGCGTGAGCGGATTCTGGGGGCATTGCTGGACGATTTGAGCAGCCGTGGTGCCACCCTTCATACCGTCGCATTGTCCGAGGAGGCAGATCTTGCTCTTTTGAAGAGCCTTGCGGAACGCACCGGGGGCCGCTATGCCCTGGCGTCGACCGCTGATGCACTGACTCTGGCTTTTCTTGAAGCGCTGAACACAGCAGTACCGCAGCAGCAGATTCCCATTGAGGATAATGGCTTTCAGGTGGATGGTGGCGTAGAGGAATTTACCGCGCTGATTTTTCGCGCTGGTGACGAGTCTGCCGCCAACCGAACGCTTGAACTGGTCAGTCCCGGCGGCACCAAGGCAGGGCCGGACTCAGCCACCGAGGGAATGCGTTGGGTGCGCGAAACGGAATACGACCTGATTACCGTCACCGATCCTGAGGCGGGCGACTGGACGATCAACGGCGAGTTGGGTGAGGGCAGTCGGGTCACTGTCGTCAGCGATCTGCGGATGGTGGTGAGCCCGGTCCCGCCAACATTCACGGAGAACGAACCAGTATCCCTTCAGGTGGCCTTCTTTGAGGAAGACAGAAAAATTGAAAACCGGGACTTCCTGGGGGTTATCGATGTCAGTGTGTCATTAACCTCAGAGGACGGGCGCAGCGGTAACAAGGTGTTGTCTCCGGATGAGCCGCCGCAGGACGGCGTCTATACGGACACCATCACACGACTGCCTGATGCCGGTGAATACCAACTCAGCGTTGTTGCGGATGGTCAAACGTTCTCCCGACGCTTCAGTACCGTTACCCGATATATTCAGCCCGAGGGCGAACAAGCCCCAATTGAGGCAGTCGTTTCTGACGAGCCCTCGCAGGAAACGCCAGTGGTGGAGGATGAGTTGCCGGAGGCTTCGTCTGCTCCCGAAATTGAGCAGCCTGTGTCCAGCTCCGGGCCGATCGATATCAGCCAGGTTGAAGAGCCCGAACCGAAGCTGCTTGAGGAAAAGCCTGTCGATAAGGAAGAGGCGGAACCGGAAACGCCGGCCACCGTTGAGGAGGAGGCCAGCGGCATTCCGTTCTGGGTATGGGCCGCTGCCGGCACCTTGGGTGTGGTGGTTGCCGCCGGGGTGGCATTCCTGTTCGTCAAGCGCAGAAAATCAGCGCAGGATCAGGGCAACAACGAGGAGCCGCCCCTGGTCGCAGAGGAAACGCCGGAGGAAGAGGCTACCGCCGCACCCGAACCTGAACAGGCGCCTGAAGACGTACCCGAAGAGATACCTGAACCAGAACCGGTGCCGGAACCCGAACCCGAACCCGAACCGGAAGAATTGCCGGAACCTGAAGAAGTGCCGGAACTCCAGCAAGACGAAGCGTTGCCCGAGGACGATATCCCCGTTGCTGATGCGGAAGTGGAGGACGGTGAAGACGAATTCGGGCTGGAGGACTTTGATCTCTCCGAGTTCGACGATTTGCCAGCCACTGATGAGGATAGTGAGCCCACCGACGACGAGTCTGAAAACGACGATAAGGATGGCGGAAAGGATCGGTAGTTGGCGGTTAATCGAACAGGGCTCTTATCAGAACGGCTTCGGTTCTCTATACTCTGAGTCTATTTTCAAACAGACGTTTAACCGTTAATTGAACAGGACACTATCAGCATGAAGTTTACCGGTACCGAGAAATATGTTGCCACTGATGACCTGCAGATGGCCGTCAACGCAGCCATAACGCTGCAACGCCCGCTACTGATCAAAGGCGAGCCCGGCACTGGTAAAACCCTCCTGGCCGAAGAAATGGCTGCGTCCCTCGGCCTGCGCCTGATTCCCTGGCACATCAAATCCACCACTAAGGCCCAACAGGGACTGTACGAATACGATGCGGTCTCCCGTCTGCGGGATTCCCAGCTCGGTGACGAGAAGGTCAAGGACATCAGCAACTACATCGTCAAGGGCAAGTTGTGGGAAGCCTTCGAATCCGAGGAACAGGTGGTACTGCTGATCGATGAAATCGACAAGGCGGATATCGAGTTCCCGAACGATCTTCTGCTTGAACTCGATCGCATGGAATTCTTCGTCTACGAGACACAGCAGTCTGTGCGTGCCAAGCATCGGCCTATCATCGTGATCACCAGTAACAACGAAAAGGAACTGCCGGACGCTTTCCTGCGCCGTTGTTTCTTCCACTACATCAGCTTCCCGGACCACGACACCATGAAGAGCATCGTGGACGTGCACTTCCCGGGTCTGCAGCAGCAGGTGGTTCGCGATGCGCTGGAAGTTTTCTTCGACGTTCGCAAGGTGCCAGGGCTGAAGAAGAAGCCGTCCACTTCAGAACTGATCGATTGGCTCAAACTGCTGATGGCGGATGAGCTGTCTGCCAAAATGTTGCAGGAGAAGGACACCAGTTCCGCCTTGCCGCCGCTGTATGGCGCACTGGTGAAGAACGAGCAGGATGTCCACCTGTTGCAGAAGCTGGCCTTCATGGCCCGTCGTCGCAGCTGAAATACAGCAAGAGCAGCACCCTATGTTGATTGATTTCTTTCTCGAAGTCCGGCGGGCCAAGGTGCCCGCCAGTCTGCGCGAACTCCTCGACCTGCTTGAAGCTCTGCAGAACAGGCTCGCCTTTGCGAATATGGAAGAGTTTTACTACCTGGCTCGTGTCTGCCTGGTCAAGGACGAGCGCCATTTCGATAAATTCGACCGGGCGTTCCAGGCCTATTTCGAGGGCATAGAAAACCTCGATGACCTGATGCAGGCGTTGATTCCGGATGATTGGCTGCGCGCGGAATTTGAAAAGCAGCTGTCAGAAGAGGACAAGGCCAAAATCGATTCCCTCGGCGGGCTGGAAGAGCTGATCGATACCTTCAAGAAACGCATGGAAGAGCAGAAGGAGCGTCATCAGGGCGGCAACAAGTGGATTGGCACTGGTGGTACCTCACCCTTTGGTGCGAACGGTTACAACCCGGAAGGTTTTCGCATTGGCCAGAACAAGGGGCGTCATGGCCGCGCCGTAAAGGTTTGGGAAAAACGGGAGTTCAAGGACCTGGACGACAGCGTTACTCTCGGCATTCGCAATATCAAGGTGGCCATGCGTCGGCTGCGTAAGTTTGCTCGCCAGGGTGCCGCGGACCAGCTCGACATGGACGATACTATCCGCTCCACTGCCCGCAACGCCGGGTACCTCGACTTGAAGATGGTTCCAGAGCGGCACAATGCGGTCAAAGTCCTGATCTTCTTCGACGTGGGTGGCTCCATGGACCCTCACGTGCGGGTCTGCGAGGAGCTCTTTTCGGCTGCCCGGCTCGAATTCAAGCACATGGAGTACTTTTACTTTCATAATTTCATCTATGAAAGCGTGTGGAAAAACAACATCCGCCGGATGAACGAAACAACGAGCACCTGGGACATTCTTCACAAGTACACGCCGGACTACAAAGTGATCTTTGTAGGGGATGCCACCATGGCGCCCTATGAGGTGTCACACCCCGGCGGGTCCATCGAACACTGGAACGAGGAAGCGGGCGCAACGTGGTTTCAGCGCATTACCGATCACTTCCGCAAGGTGGTGTGGATCAATCCATTGCCGGAGAGCTACTGGGGCATGGGTGGGTCGCTCGGTATGACCCGTCAGCTGGTGAATGACCACATGTATCCGTTGACCATTGAAGGCCTGGAATCGGCCATGAAACAACTGAGCAAATAAAAAAAGCCGATGCGGTTGAGAGCATCGGCTAAGCTCGGCATATCAAACGGGGTGGCCAAAAGGCTGTCCCGCGCTTCTCTCGGAGCAAATCCGGGGCCAGTTTAAAATAGTTAATATAAATCAGTTAATTAGAATAATTTTCGTGAATCTCCCGTGAACGGGAGATTCCTCGACGTTTTGCTCCTGTCAAAAAATCCGACGGTTTCGGATTTCCAATTGGTGATCTGGATACCGTTCTTGCCTGTTACCAAGTGTTACTCTTTCTGCCGGTTTGTTACAGAACATTGCTAGAGGCAGGAAGCGTATGGTCGCCGGAGCGCAGCAAACAGTAACGGTTGGGCGCCAGGTCAGGGTGGCGTGGCTGGTCATTTTGGTCATGATGGTGGCATCTCAGCTCGGTTTGACGCGTAGCGCCTTTGCTGAATCGCTGGACCAGGAGATCGACCGCCTGAAAGCCGATGTGGCGGACCTCAGCCAGACCTTGTACCAACTGGAGGAGAACGTACTCTACCCAGTCGACACGCAAGTGGCAGTTTTCCTGACACTCAGGAATCGGGAGGGGCTGGATCTGGACTCGGTTGAACTGTACCTGAACGACACGCCAGTTGCTTCTCACCTCTATACCGACCAGGAACGTGACTCCCTGAAGCAGGGCGGTGTCCAGCGGCTCTATATCGGTAACCTGCCTCATGGCGCCCATCAACTAAAAGCGGTTCTGACGGCACGTTCAGCGAACGAGCGCTTTGTTCGCCGTGAAGCGACCCATCAATTTCGGAAGCGGCCCGGTGAATCCCGCATACAGCTGTCTCTGGATGCTGCGGCGCCGGACTACGAACCAGTGGTTTCGTTTCAGGAATGGAAATAGGGCGAAAGGATGGTCGTGCTCGCTAAGCTTCGGAAAGTCTCCACACGGTTTGCTCTCAGTCTGACCGCGGCCCTTATCCCGGGGCTGGCGTCCGGAGGCAGCGATTTGGCGTCGTTGCACTTGGGGCTCGCGCAATTCGCCCTGGACACCCATGACCCGGCTGCAGCATTGCGTTATACCCGGAATGCCACTACCGAAGCCGAACGCCTGGTTCGCGCTAAAGCACTTTTGGTTACGGGGAGTCATCAGGAGGCTGAGCAGCTGCTGAAAGAACTGATCGAAGGACAGTATTACCGCGGGCAGGCGGCACTATTGCTGGCGGAACTGCCGACGGACTCTGGAGACAACAAAACCCGGGAGTACCTTGAAACTGCTGCGAAGCGGGCCAGTGGAAGTGACCGGCAAAAGGCGCTTTACCGGTTGGCCGAGATTGAGAGGGAGGCGGGGCATACCGATCGGGCCGGGAAGGTGCTGGCGTCCATGGAGCCAGGCTATTGGGCTGCGCTGGGTTACATGAACATTGCGGCTGACTACGGCAGGCAGGACCGGAATCCATCGCGAGCACTGGTTGCACTTCGAGTGGCTCTGGCCATGTCCGAAGAAGACGTCGACAGCCAACGCAGCCAGGAACTCAGAAGCCGACTACTGGTTCGCGCCGGCTACCTTGCTTACGATCACGGAGACTACGAAAAGGCCATCGGCTTCCTGGAGAAAATCCCCCTGGAAAGCTACAGCACATCCCATGGCCTCTACCTTCACGGTCTTGCGCTCTCGGCCAGTGGCAACCAGCGGGCGGCAATGCAGTCCTGGCATCGCGCCAAAAAGTACCCACTGGCCTATCCCGGTGTGGCCAATGCCTGGCTTGGAACGGGTAGGGGGTACGACCTCGCCGGTTACCTGGGGCAGGCGGGTGAAGCTTATCTAGCAGCAAATGCGTCCTATGAAAGTGAACGGGTGACCCTTCGCAAACTGGCTGACCAGATCCGTCAGAAAGGTGCGTATCAGGCGCTGGTACTGGACGCACGGAACTCTGAGGCCCAATGGTTCCTTGCCGACAACCGTACGCTCACACAGCCCCGTACTGCCTATCTAATTCGTTTCATTGAGCAGCCCGCTGCCCAGGCCGCCGTCAACCGGGTGGCTGAACTGAAGGAGATGAGGCAAACACTGAATCAGCGGGAAGACAGCCTTGCTGTTTTTCGGGGGGCCATCAGTGAACGTTTGGGGCCTGTGGGGCACAACGTTGATGGCGGTCCCTTCAACGAAGAAATCAAAGAGCTGGTGCAGCGGTTGGCGAACCTGAAAGCCCGGACCATCTCTCCTGCACACCAAGAGGCGCTGAAAGGTGTAGCCAGGACATTGGCCGATCTGAAAGCGTCCGTTGGCAGGCTTGATGGAAGATTGAAAAAGAAAGATCGCAAGCTCACTGAACTGGTGACACGCACCGACCATGCGCTGGAGCGGATACGGACGGTTCGTCGCACGGCCGATGCACTTCTGAGCAGGGCAGAGTCGGAACTGGATGAACTGGCTCTGGCCTATGTCGAAGAGCAGGATCACCGTATGGCGTTTGCGTTGGATCGGACCGAGCAGCAGATTGCCCACCTGTACGAGTATCTGGCCCTGGAAAACCTTGAGCGAGGTCAGCCATGAAGCCAGTGGTGTCAATTTCCCTGACGGTGCTGTTTACGGCGTTCGCGGCGAGTGCCCAGGCACAGGAATCTTTCCGGGTAGAGCTGGGTCGCGACGGCGAAACCATCGCTGATATGCGCCCGGTTTTTCTGGAATTCCAGTCCCGACCGATGCCGGCCATATCGCCAACAGAAGTTGCCCGTCGATACCAGCAATTGTTTGAACACTCTGATGAACCTGAAGTACGCATTGATGCACTTAACCGGCTTTCCAATATCCAGAAGGTGACTGACGAGGACGTCAGCTTCAGCGAAGAACGCGAACAACAGGTATACCGGCAGGCGCTGGAAAGTTACGAATCCATTCTCGACAGGGGCGCCTACCAGGGCCGGCTTGATGAATTGCTATACCAGATGGCGAAGGCTCATGCCTACACGGGGCAGGCGGAGGAGTCTATTGACCGGTTACGCCAACTGGTTGGACTGTATCCTTCGTCCTCCCTGGTACCTGAGGCCCGCTTCCGCATTGCCGAGGCAGCGTTTTCGGCGGGAGACTATGCCGAGGCTGAGTCCGAGTACAGCCGTGTGATCTCGAGTGACGGCACCGATAGCCTGAAAACCAAGGCCCGATATATGCAGGGCTGGAGCCAGTACAAGCAAGGGCCTTCTGCCCGGACAAGGGCCGCAAAGACGTTCCTGGCGGTACTGGACGGTGTCGGTGAGGAAACCAGTGGGTTTCGCCGCATTCCTGCCAGCGACGCTGAACTGGTTGACGACACCTTCAGGATTGTCGCTCTGATGGCGGCGGAAGACCGGGGCGTTGAATCCCTGGCAAGCTGGTTGACCGATGCGGGTGGCAAGGGCTTCGGGTACCTGCTGTACGACAGGCTGGCAGATTACTACGCCAGCAACCGGCGTTTTGAAGACAGCGTGGCGGTGAACAATGCCTTTGTTCGCGATTTCCAGGCGCATAACGCCGTACCGGCCTTTCTGGCCCAGAATGTGGATGTCTGGCGCATGGCGGGGCAAACTGATCGCGCAAGGGCCGCCAGGGCTGAGTATGTCCAGGCATTTGCCGGCGATGCCCGTTACCAGCAACTCGCGAAAGCGGATCAGGAACGCTGGCAGAATTTCAGCCGGTCACTGGCGGACTATCACTATGATCAGGCCGAAGAGGGGCGAGCGGAGCGCCAAGTGGCATCTTTCCGGTTGGCTGGGGGTTACTACAGTCAGTTGGCTGGCCGGAGCGGCCAGAAGGGAGACGTTCTTCGCATGGCCGGTGATGCGTTCCTGCAGGCAGGTGACCACACTGACGCCTTCAAGCATTACCAGCGTGCGGCTTATGACACGGATCATGAGACAAAAGAGTATCCGGGGGCGGCGGATGCCGCCTGGGCTGCCATCGTAATTCAGCGTGATGCGCTGGATAATCGCAATTCACTTCCCGCGACACTGGACGACCTGGCTGCCGCCGCCGACCGCTTCGCGGCTGAGTTCCCAGAGGACGAACGTCAGGCTGGTCTGACGGCGGATATCGCCAACCGAATGCTCGCGGAGCATCGTTATGCTGACGCCCATCGGTTTGCCGAGCTTGCCATAGCCCATCCGTTGGTCAGCCCAGCCGAACGCTACAGTGCCTGGGTCGCAGCCGGTGAGGCTAACCTGGCGATGGCGTCTTATGGGCTTGCTGAAAATGCCTGGCGTCAAGCACTGGCACTGATGTCAGAGGGGTTGTTACAGGAAGCACTGGCCAAAGATACCGACAGTCTGAAACGGCAACTAGCCAGCAGCATCTACTACCAGGGGGAGAAAGCGGCGAGCGAGGGCCGCATTGACACCGCCGTGGCGCACTTTCAGCGTGTGGAGTCTGCGTTTCCGGGGTCGGACATTGCGATCAAGGGCCGTTACGACGCAGCGAATACACTTCTGAAGGCAGAGCGCTGGCAGGCTGCCATTAATGAACTGACCCGATTTCGCACGGATTACCCGCAGCATGGCCTGACCCCAACCGTAGGCGAAAAGCTGGTGTTTGCCTATCAGTCATCGGGCCAACTGGTGCGCGCGGCGGATGAAATCATGCGTGCCGACGAAGGAGAGTCGCCGTCCTGGGATCAGCAACTGAGGGCGGCTGAGCTGTATCACAAGGCAGAGGCCCATGCGCGTCGCAATCGCATCTACGTCGCGTGGCTCAACCGCGATTCCGCTGCTGCCGATTCCGAGAGCCATATCCTTAGTCAGACCCTGCGCCAGCGTCTTGTGCTCGACGATGTGGAGCCGCGGCGATATCGAATCGAGTTGGTAGAGCGAGAGCTCGCCAGCCAGTGGCATTCGGAAGGCACGCTGGTGTGGGCTGGGCGGGCAGCCATCGTGCTTGGTGCGGAGGAGTCTGAGCGCTTTGCCGATGTTCCGCTACAGATTCCATTGGCCGAATCCCTGGGGCGCAAACAAGCGGCCCTCTCGGCTGCGCGGGAGCGTCTCTCACAAGCTGAGAAGCTGATTGGTGAGGGAGCGCGTTCGGAAATTCTGTTCCGTCGGGCAGAGCTGTACCGGGTGATGGCGCAGGATCTCATGACGTCAGAAGCGCCGGCGAACCTGAGCGACCTTGAGGCAACCCAGTACCGGATGTTGCTTGAAGAAGAGGCCTACCCTTTCGAGGAAAAGGCCATCGACCTGCACGCAAGGAATCATCAACGCCTGGCGGAAGGCCGGTTTGATGAGTGGATGGAACGCAGCCTGCAAGTTTTGGCGGACCTGTTCCCCGGCAGGTACGACCGGGAGGTGCGCTGGATGACGTGGAATGAGGAGGTCAACGATGATGCCTGAAACAGCACGTGCGGTTCTGCTTTCGGGGTGTCTTGCGTTGCTGGCGGGGTGCGCCAGCCAGACCAAGCCGGAGCCGGTGGTCGTCAACACCGCCGAGGCCAGTGAACTGGCACGTCAGGCCTGGGAGGCACACCAGCAGGGACGCAAGGAAGAGGCCCTCGAACGGTACCGTGAGGCTTTTGATATCAACCCGGCCAACGCGCTCACGGCCAATAACCTGGCATTGTTGCTGCGAGAACAGGGACGATTTGAGGAGGCGGTGACGGTGCTGGAGACGGGGCTCAGCCACTCCCCGGCTACCGCCGAACTGCATTACAACCTTGCTGTTATCTCAGAGCTGTATCTGCTGGACCTGGACGGCGCACTGGCGCATTACCGCCGTTACCGCGAATTGGCGGGCACCGAGGAGAAGCAGGTGGCCGGATGGATTGCGGACCTTGAAAGGAGGCTGGACTGAATGCGCTTTTATCGACGATTGGCGACGGCCGGGATGAGCTTGATGCTTACCCCGTTCATGGCCTTTGCAAATGAGGCGTCCAATGCCTCGGAAGCGGTTGTGTCTCAGGCCGCGGATAACACCGTCGCACTGGGCGTGGAGGGAATCAACCGCCATACCGGGGACGATGATCCCGGCGTGCTTTATATCCTGCCCTGGCAGCCGCCGACCTTGCCGCGGCGTTCACGCGCTGAACTGGATGCCGGAAGCGAGGAACTGCTCGAACCCAAGGACCCGCTGACCCTTGAGCGTCACCGGACGTTTCGTAAAACCCTGAATCCATTGTTGGATTCCACTCTTTCCCTGCAGTAGAGAACCGGGAGTCTGAATATGCTGGAAACTGTTGTTCATTTTTTTCAGGAAGGTGGTCCCTTCATGTACCCGATTGCCATTGTGCTGGCCATCGGCCTGGCGATTACCGTTGAGCGTTTCATCTATCTCGCTTCGGTGCGCCGCCGGAACCGGCTTGCCTTTGAAAAGGGCATACTGCCGCTGCTGAGGAAACGGGATTACCAGCGGGCGATGAAAGCCGCGACAGGCTCTGACAGTGCCATCGCGTCGATCATGAGCGCCGGCATTGGTCGGCTACTGAATAATCACTCCCGCGAAGATGTTGAGTACGCCATGGAAGAGGGGTTGATGGAAGTCTTGCCCCGTCTTGAGAAACGTACCCAATACCTGGCAACCCTGGCCAACATCGCGACACTCCTGGGCTTGTTGGGCACGATCATCGGCCTTATCGCCGCGTTTACGGCAGTGGCCGCTGCAGATCCGTCCCAGAAGGCGTCGCTGTTGTCGGAAAGTATCTCCGTTGCCATGAATACCACGGCGTTCGGGCTGATGTCGGCCATTCCCCTGTTGATGTTTCATGCACTGCTTCAGACCCGCACCAATGAAATCGTCGACAGTTTCGAGATGGCCGGGGTGAAGCTGCTGAACATTATCTCCGAGCAGCCCGCCCCCCAATCCGCCTGAGCCAGGGTTTGCCGCATGAGACGAAAACATCGCAGGCTTGTCAGCAATCCGGAACTGGATATCACGCCATTCCTGAATCTGATGATCGTGTTAGTCCCGGTATTGCTGCTGGGCATGGTCTTTAGCCAGATTCGTATGATTGAGCTCGACTTTCCCGGGATGGAGTCGGGTGAGGCGCCACAGGCTGATGAACTGCGGCTGGTGGTGGCGTTGATACCCCAGGGCCTGGAAGTGCTGGACAGTGAGAGAGGTGTGATCCGGACCCTGCCGTTGATTGAGGGGGAACAGGACTTCGACGGCCTGAGGGAAACTCTCAAGCAGATCAAGAAGCGGGTGCCGGAGAAGACTGACATCGTTCTGGAGGTCAGCCCGGACATTGACTATCAGACTCTGGTGACTGCGATGGATACGCTCCGCTCCTATCCGGCAGTTGTTGCGGCCAGTGTGGTGAAGGGAGAGCTTTTCCCGGATGTGGCACTGGCAGACGCACCTGAAAACCGGACGTTATCGGTCGAAGGGGAGGGTGCATGAAGACCTCCCGCCGTGCCCGTCGTATCCAGCGCCACTACAGCCGTATGCACCGCCCGGGAGGCCTGAATCTGGTGTCCCTGATGGACATCTTCACGATCCTGGTGTTCTTCCTGATGGTGAACTCGTCCGATGTAAAGGTTATGCAGAACACGGCCGATGTCCCACTGCCGCAATCGACCGCGGACAAGGAGGCGGTCGAAACCCTGATGGTCCAGGTAATCGGCCGGTCCATTCTCGTGCAGGGCCGGGAAGTTGCACGGTTGGATGGCATTGAAACCGGGGACAGCACCATCGGTGGGCTGGCGGATGAGCTTGCCTGGGTGCGTAACCGGAGGGGCCAGGTGCCGGAGCAGGGTCATGAGGTGACCATAATGGCAGGGCGCGCCACCGACTACCGGTTATTGAGAAAGATCATGCAAACCTGCATCGATGAAGACTTCCGGCAGGTCCGGCTGGCTGTTGAGTCGGCGAAGGAGGTCGGCAATGGCTGAGCGTCAGAACCTCTCTCTCAAAAAGGTCTCTCCCAGCAATCTCGCGACCAAACACCTTTCATCCGGATTGCCATGGGGCGCGGAAAAGGGAGAAAACCGCCGTTTTGTGCTGGCACTGTTGGTAATGGGGGTGGTCTTTTTGCCTCCTGCGCTGCTTATTCCGGCCCTTGAGCTCCCGGAACCCGACCGTACCGAGGCGGAGAAGATTCCGCCCCAGTTGGCGCGACTGGTAGAGCAACGCGAGCCGCCTAAGCCGGTTCCAGTCCCTGAAGTTGAACCTGAACCCGAGCCGGCTCCGGAATCTGAGCCCGAGCCCGAACCTGAAAGTACAGAACCCAAAACGGTAGAGCCGGAATTGGCTGAAGCGGTGCCGCCGCCCGAGCCTGTGCGCCCGACACCCGCTCCTTCCCAAACGGTCGAGCAGGCGCGTGAAACCGCCTCCAGGTCGGGTCTGATGGCAATGCAGGACCAACTTGCCCGTATGCGGGCTCCAGAGTCGGATGCCGTGGACACCCTGGCGGCCAACGTCGATGCTGAGACCGCAAGCGGCGATGGAGATCTGTTCGGTGCTGAAACTGACCCCGATAGGGCGCTTGCTGGCAGCGGCGGCGTCACTCGGGAAGCCGCGCCTGAAACTGAGGTGGCGGTGGCTGGCCATCAGGTTCGTAACGTGGAGGTGGCGCAGGAAGCAGCGCCAGAAGCTGCGCCGGAGCCCACCGGCGGACCGGGCCAGCGGGGGATGAGCAACATCCGCCAAGTGTTCGATGCCCAGAAAACGTCACTCTACTCCCTCTACCGGCGCGAGCTGCGCCAGGATCCGACGTTGGAAGGAAAGGTCATGCTGGAGTTGGTGATCGAACCGGATGGATCAGTATCGAGTTGCGAGGTGGTGAGCTCCGAGCTGGGCAATCAAAGCCTGGAGCAACGAATTGCCATGCGCGTGCGCCTGTTCAATTTTGGCGAGGACGATGTGGAACCCAGGACGGTGCGGTTCCCCATCGATTTCCTGCCGGGTTAATCCGGGCGAAGCCCGCAATACACTAGTGCGCTATGGTGATCTTGGGTAACTGTGGCTTGCTCAGGGACATTTTCTGGGTAGGAGCGATCACTTTCGCCTCGCCCGTCACAACCCGCTCATCGTTCTGATTGCGGACATCACAGGACAGGGTCACGCGGTTTTTGCGTTCCTTGGCCAGTACCGTCAATGTCACCGTCAGGGTATCGTCCAGCTTTACCGGGCGCTTGAAAGCCAGGCTCTGCTCCAGGTATATGGTGCCGGGGCCAGGCATTACGGTGGCCAGCGCAGCGGAAACCAGCGAGCCGCTCCACATGCCATGGGCAATCCGTTCCTGGAACATGGAGTCGGCGGCGAACTCCGAATCCAGATGGACCGGGTTCACATCTCCGGAGACAGCAGCGAACAACACCAGTTCGTCCTCAGTCAGTGTTTTCACATAGGTTGCGGAGTCGCCTTCCTGGAGTTCGTCGTAGGTGATGTTCTCAAGCGTGTCCAAAGTGTCGCTCATGATGGGCTCCAGTGTTGGGTGTGATTAGGTTGGTGGCTACAACCGCTACAGTTCTGCTTTGAAAACTACCTCATCGTTCACAAAACTGCTATTCTCTCCCGACTTTTCGAGGCTGATACTTTTGTCTGGTTGATTTTTTGACCAAAACGACATCGGTAAACATTATAAGCACAAATGCCAAACAGGAGATGGTGATGGATTTTGAGCAGTTCTATCAGGACAAATACCCCGCTGGTGTGTCCCTGAACGTAGACCTGGACAAATACAGTAGCATGGTTGACGTATTTGACCAGGCGGTAAATAAGTACGCTGATCGCCCCGCGTTCAGTGCCGTTGGCGCCACGCTCACCTATCGCGACCTGGACACCCAGAGCCGTAATTTTGCCGCCTGGCTGCAAAACAAGACCGACCTCAAACCGGGTGACCGGATTGCGGTGCAAATGCCCAATGTGTCCCAGTATCCTGTCGTTGTGTTTGGCGCCATGCGCGCGGGCCTGATCGTGGTGAATACCAACCCGCTATACACCACTCGCGAAATGGAACACCAGTTCAATGATTCCGGCGCCAAGGCGCTTGTAGTGCTGGCAAACATGGCCTACAACGCCGAGAAGGTGCTTCCCCATACCGGCATCGAGCATGTCATTGTTACCGAAATCGCCGACATGCACTCGCCGCTGAAGCGTACTTTGATGAACGCCGCCGTGAAGCATCTGAAGAAAATGGTTCCGGCTTTCAGTTTGCCCCAGGCTCACAAACTGCCGGCGGTGCTCAGCGCCGGCGCCAGGGAAAAGTTCTCCCCGGTGGAGTGTAAGAAAGACGACATTGCCGTGCTGCAGTACACGGGCGGTACTACCGGTGTGGCCAAGGGTGCGATGCTGACCCACGGCAATCTGGTCGCCAACCTCCTGCAGGCTCGGCCGATGATGGAGGATTCGGTGGAGCAGGGCACGGAAGTGGTTATTGCCCCGCTGCCGCTGTACCACATCTACTCGTTCACCCTGAACTGCGGCATTATGCTTGAAGCCGGCGCCCACAACGTTCTTATCCCGAACCCCCGTGATATCCCCGGATTTGTGAAAGAGCTCAAAAACCATCGCTTCACTGCATTCCTGGGGCTGAACACGCTGTTCGTGGCGCTGTGCAACAACGAAGAATTCAAGGCCCTGGATTTCAGTGCCCTGAAGCTGACGTCGTCCGGCGGCATGGCGCTGACCAGCGACACCGCGAAAATGTGGCAGCGTGTTACGGGGTGTGAGATCAGTGAAGGTTACGGCATGACTGAAACCTCGCCGGTTGTCACCTTCAATCCGAATAGCGCGATCCAGCTTGGCACTATTGGCCTGCCGATTCCCGGTACTCAAGTCAAAACCATCGACGACGACGGCAACGAAACGCCTCTCGGAGAGCCTGGCGAACTGTGTGTGAAGGGGCCACAGGTGATGCGTGGATACTGGCAGCGCCCGGAAGACACCCAGAAGTCCTTCACTGACGACGGTTTCCTGCAGACGGGTGACGTTGCCCTTATCCAGGAAGATGGCTACATCCGCATCGTGGACCGCAAGAAGGACATGATCATCGTGTCTGGATTTAACGTGTTCCCCAACGAGATTGAGGACGTGGTTAGTGGTCATCCAAAAGTGGTTGAGTGTGCCGCTGTCGGTGTTCCCGATGACAAGAGCGGCGAAGCGGTGAAGGTCTACCTGGTGGCAACCGCGGAAGGTGTTACTGAAAATGAACTGAAAGAGTTCTGCCGTGAACGCCTGACCGCTTACAAGGTCCCCAAGTCCTTCGTATTCCGCGATGAACTGCCGAAGACCAACGTAGGCAAGATCCTGCGGCGCGAGCTGCGTGACGAAGCCAACAGCAAGTAACCGGTTCGTGCGGGCGGTGTAATCGCCCCGAACGGATGACGTGAACCCCGCCTCGGCGGGGTTTTTCCGTTGTGCGCCAGGCATGGCGCGTAGCGCCTTGACGGGCGCTGTTCCGGTACAGGTGGTGCTGGCCGGATGACTTGGGGCAAGTCCCCTGTGGACCCG